>TARA_B100001093_G_scaffold520260_1_pt1 | contig 13022 bp, 19 predicted proteins | sample TARA_B100001093 | Tara Oceans TARA_B100001093 (sample SAMEA2623116) | marine metagenome | biome: marine biome (ENVO:00000447); feature: surface water layer (ENVO:00002042); material: "saline water (ENVO:00002010), including plankton (ENVO:xxxxxxxx)" | depth 5 m
CCACCTGATGTTCTAAATGGATCATTTAATTTAACTTTTTTTCCTTGGTATTCTGATTCTTCTATTACTAAATCATCATACAAGTCTGTGCCTTCACACACTAAATCTATTTTTTCATATTGTTTAAATCTACGCATTTTTTTCTACCAAAATTTTAATTTTTTAATTTGTATTACAATTTTTTTAATTGCATCTCTGATTATTGAAGTTATATTAATATATATCTGAATAATCATATCTTTAATTTGATTGATTAAATCTTTCATTTTATTTTTTCCTTTTAATAAAATTGGTGAAATTTGAATTTATTTGTTCTTTAATAGTTTTATTATTAAATGCTAGAAAAGAATTGACATTAGCATAACCTGCTTGTTGCTCTGTCATATCCATTGTATTATCCCATTTACTAACACCTTCATTATATAACGATATTATTTTATCAGAGTCAATATATGCCTTACATTTATCATTCAAATTATTTTTTGCTCTTTCATCTAATTTATCATAAGGTGTATTGGACACACTGCCAATCATTCTATCAACTACCATTAATAGTTGTTCGTCTGTCATTTCTACGGTTGGTCTTTTAAATCCGTGTTTGGCTAAAACATCTTTATTTTTATCATATGCTGATTGAGCTTTTTTAATATGTTTATTTTGTATTGTTCTTTTAGTAATTCTATTGAAGCTAGGTTTAGGTGGTTTAATTGCTGCTTCTTGTTTATTTTGTTTTTGAAGATATGCGGCTATTGCCATATCTTTTTTCTTCTCATCTGATTTGCCTTTAAATTGAGGTTTATCAGATTTTTTAAAATCATCTATAAAGTCCCCTGCTGTAGATTTTTTAGTTAACTTTTCTTTATATGTTTGTGGCTTAGTTGGTTTAGTTGGTTTAGTTGGTTTACTTGTGCTTGGCGCATAAGGACTTCTAGGTGGACCTACTTTCCATTTTTTTGGATTCTTTAATGTTTTTAAATATTTTCTAGAAACATAAATTTCCTTAAAAGCTTTATTTAATTCTTCTTTTGGTATACAATTAGGAACCGTTTTACCATTTTTCTTTTTTACACCTAATTGTCTATAATCTTTCCAACATGGATCTTTATCTTCTTTAAGACCTAACATTTTTCTAACTGCCGCATTAACTAAATCTTTAGCATCTGTTCTTGATAATTTCATTTTAGAAGCTATTTTTCTCTCTGCATCTGCGGGTGTTCTGGCCATTGCAGATATTGCATTTGCTTTTTTAATCTCATCATTAGTAAATTTTCTTTTAGCTTCATCCATATTTTCTGTATCTTCTTTACCTTGCATTCTCAATTTAAATGCCTTTCTTAAATCTGATGGTAAGACTCTTTCTATATTCGTAATATTTTCTTCTGGTTTTTTAATCAATTTTCTTAATTCTGTTTTTACTTTACCAGCTGAATTACTTTGTACATAAATTGATGGTAGACCTTCTATATCTACTTTAAAGTTAGCTTCGTTTAAATAATTTGTAAAATATTGATCAATAGATTCATTAGCTTTTCTACTTCTCATTCTAGATAATCTTTCCATTTCACCCTTCCTTACACGAGGCATTAACCTTTTAGATATTTTTTTAATCATTGTTTTCTTTGTTGCTACACGCTTATCAATAGCTTGTTTTGCAGCCGGGGATAAATTTCTATAATTAACTCCCCTTTTACCTGCTAATTTTTTTCTCATAAAACCTATAGCTTTTCTTGCTGCTCTTTTCTTTAATTTAGCAGTACTTGCGGTTTTCTTTGATGCTATTTTACGTCCTCTTTGAAGTTTAGTTCTATATCTTCTCATCATAATACCTCGAGCTCTTCTTTGCTGGGTATTTAATACTTCTGTGAGAAGTCCTTCTGATTCTAATTGTTCTGCTAATTCCATACCTGATCTTACCATGTTGAATACTTTATCTGATATTGATGATAATTTAGAAGCGATACCTTTCTTAAAGGAAGCTTTATCATCGTCTTTTACTGCTGCTCTTAATTTAGATGCTGACATTGATGCAGTTCCTTCTGCATCAGGATCTCGAGTACCAGCACTTACAACTTTATACGATTTAAATTTAAAATCTTTACCGTTATACATTGCTAATCTTTCATATTCTGATACTCGATCAGATCCAGCAACTATTACAACATTATCATATTGCCCTGATAATTCTTTAAGCAAGCCTATAATGTTGTTAGCTTTTGATCGACGCAACAAATCATTACCAAAAGCTTTTGCTGCTAATTTAAATTTATCAGCGTAAGGTAGTGGATTTTTTTGTGCGTCGAATGTTTGGGAGAGAAATAGAAGAGGTATGCCTTTTTCCTTGCGGGCTATATCGCGTAGTTTGCTAACTAAAACTTCGTGTCCTTTTGTAGGGGGATTATATCTACCAAAGCTGAATACAGCTGTTGTTTCTTTAGCTTCTTTAATAGCTGGTGATATAATAATTTCATCACTTTGTGATTTTGAATCAGATTTACTGTTCTTAATTTTTTTAGTTTTGCTTTTATTCATTTTATTATCCTCGCCAGGTTTTCCTGAGACTTACTGGTTCTTCATGTGTAGGTTTTCCTAAGACTAACTACACTCTTATTTATACATTATCGTTATGCAAGAATAAGTAATCAGCATTAGAACTTAATATAAACGAATATCCAAGATTTTTTAATAATTCATGACCTCTTCCGAGTTCTGTGATGATAGCTGGTTTTAATAATCTTATAGTTGCTTGGGCACCTATAATTACAGCTTCTTCATGTCCTTCTACATCAAGATGTATTAAATCTATATCTGGTAATTGTAATGAATCTATAGTTGTTTGCATAACCTCAATATCATGATTTAAATCAATATCTCTAGGATTAATAGAAAATGTGCCTCTATTGGCATAATTTCTTCTTTTTAAATTTACTAATTTCTGAGTATCACCTAAAGCCATTTGTAGCTTGGTGCATCTATCACTTTGTGTGTTATTTACAAGATAATAAAAATTAACTGGATCTGGTTCTATTGATACTACCTTATCAAAATGATTCAAGTAAAATCTTGCATACATGCCAAGATTACCACCGGCTTGTAATACTTTATGAAAGCCCCATCCTCTTTTAATTAATTCATTTTTAAATTTAGGCCAGTTTACAATCCAATCTCTAAGTGGACCATCATCTAATGATCCAAATGATCCTGTGTCATCTTTATGCCAGAATAAACAAGCTGTTTGTTCTATATTGCCATTTGGTAGATCTTTTAAAATTAAATTTTTATAAAAATTAAATTCTTCATCTTTAATATATTCTGGTCTCTTTATAGGGACCATTATCTTTGCCACCCTTTAAGTATATCAGGTGAAAAGTTTGCATAACTAAATTCAAGCCTATCTACTAACTTGACGGCATTATTTCCTATACGATCAATTGCAACAAATCCTTCTTGTCCTGTAACTTTATAACCATTTTTTGTTTTAAGGAATGTTCTTAAAGAACCTGCTTCATTCATTTTTCCAATAATATAATGTTTACAAACAACTATTTTTTGCATTAAATTAAATACATTAGCAAGAGAAATAGGATCAGCTAATACCTTCATAAATTCTTTCTTTTTTTCTTCAACACCTGCTTTGCCTTTAGGTGTTTTTCTTTTAGCAATTTCTTTATTATAATATTCAGTAATATAATTAAGAAATGCTTGCGATAGAGCCATTCCTGTTGGCCAGCTTTGGCCTTCACGTATATAAGAATTTAAAAAGGTTTTAATTTTTTTCTTTACTTCTTCACTATCTTTAATATTATTTAAATATTTTGCCTTAATTTTTCTAAATATTTGTCCAGCTATTCTCAATTCAGCAGTTATTTGACTGGTCTCTTCAAATGTCATAGTAGCTCTACCAGACACATCTTGATACACTGCATCTACCGACCAGACACTTGGTGATTTTTTTAATCTTGAGGCTATAGTTTTACCGAATGATGCTTTCATTGTTTGAAAAGAATCCCCGGTATATGTTGTATGCCACACAATACCTATTTCACTCTTTTTAATAGTTTTACCAAGAGGAGTATTTGCGGGTACTGCATATAAAATGGTATTAGGATGAAATGTAATAAATTTATTTTTTTCTATATCTTGGTACTCGAGATCTGATTTATCGTACAAAAAGTCACCTTGAACACATATATCTGTTATACCCAATTTAGGTAATTGTTGTAAAGCTTTAAGCATTTTTTTTTGTAAATCACCCGTTGTATCTTTTTTCACATCTTTAGGTGTTTTATATACTTTAGGAGTTGTGTTGAAAATAGATTTCTTTGCTACATAAAATTTACCATCTGATGGATCTACTCCAGCAAATACTGCAGGTGATCCATCCCATTTTACAGATACATTTACTCTATTATCACTTTTGCCTGCCAGCATATCTCTTAATGATTGGATAAAATTAATCGCTTCTCTGGCACCATCAACACCTCTATTTAGAACATTATCTTCTAAATGTTCCATATGAGAATTGTTTGACTCTATAATAAAATTATTAAATTTTTTCATTATGACCTCGTGTTTATAGATATATTTATAATATTATAAACCAAGGACTTTCATAATAGATCTAGGCTCAGTAGGCAACCCTTTACCATCTCTTAAATGGTCTTCTATCTGGCCAAAATAAAAAGCCGCTTCAGCTTGTTCTGCTGATTCACATTCCAATCTAGCATTTTTAAAAAATTGTAATAACTTCATTGATTGGCCGTTATCAAAACCACTAGCATTAAAAGTCTTAGCTTTTCTTTGATTACTCATTTATAACTCCCTTATTATTTTTATATACTTCATCAACCCAAGATGTAGGCACATTAGCTAATCTTGATGCATTCTCTATAATATTATCTTTATTATCTGGACACATTAATGTAGCTTCTTTTAATGCGTAGACAATATCTTCTTTAATTGTCAAATTTTGTCCCTCTTCTCAATTGTCTTATTAATACACCTAATACATTAGACCAATATTGTATGCCCCATGCAGACTTATTATCTCTACAAAATTGTAAGGCGGTTAATGTATTATCTATTCTTTTTTCTAAATGTTTATTCACCATTATAGGTGGCCTCTACTGAATCAGTATAAAATTTATCCTGATGAGCAATATTAATTTTAGTAGCTATAGCTACTGCTAAACTAGCATTACTATCTATTATACGAGCAGCAAATATATCCTGCTGTACAGCTGTCATCTTTTCTAAATCTGCTATTACCTTATTAATATTAAGCATTTTATTTCCTTTTTTATTATTATATAATTTATTATACTGACAAAACAAATAAAAATCAACACTTATTTTGGATAATTTATTTCAAATTCATGTAATAAATCACCGCATAAATGATGACAGATATAATCAACCATATTATCAGTTTTTGCGTTTAAAAGAAATTCTTTATTAGTTAATAATACATTCAATATCCATTGATCTATTTCATTTGGATTTCTGTGTATTTTAGATCGTGTGTCTCTAATTTTATCAGCTAGATAAACATATGCATATGTAGCTTTATACTTAGCACAAGACCAACTTAACCCTTGCTTCATAAATTTCTCATGAGATCTACTTGAACAAATCATATTATACTCCTAACTTATCAAAACCGAATGATGCAACAATATATTTTTCTTTATTTAATTCTAAAATATCACCAACAGATAGAGAATGAAATTTTAAACTAAATCTATCTATTTTACCTATAGGACCAATATTACCTATCTTAAAAGCTTCATCTAAATCATTAGTATCTATAGTAGCAGTATGCTCATAATTATCTATATGCTTATCAAGGTCAAATAACTTTTTATCATTCATACCATAGAAAGTAGGTGATTCTGGCATAATTTTATAACTATCTAATTGAAATACTTTAATCATTATATAGAACCTCCCATTCTTAACAACACTACAGCAATACAAATGTATGCACAAATACAACAAATAATTTTAAATCTAAATTTCTCTGCTAAATGCTTTCTTTTATATTCTTCCATTTTAATCCTTATTCTTTATTATATAATTTATTATCACATCAAATAATATAAAAGTCAACAGTTTTTTTCATAAAAATAACTTTTTTTTGCTGATTGTATAAATTTTTTTTGTAGAGGTTCTTCTAGATTATATGCCTGTATTTCCCATGGTCTATCTTTATATTCTGATTCAGTATAATCAATGTTATACCAATGATCACAATATAATTTACCTGTAGCATGTTGCCACACATGAACCATTTCATGACATATAGTTTTAATTAAATTTTGGGGAGTTTGTTTGGAATGAATTTCTAGCTCAAATTCTCTAGAGGTTATAGCCATACAATAACCAACAGCACCATCTTTAGATATGTCGTTTAAATTAACAGATATATCTAAGGTTTTAAATCGAGACATCAAATTAGATATACAAAAATTAACAACTGATTCAGCTAATTCTCTTTGTGATTTTAATCCACCTATACACTCTACATAATTCACTATAATTAATTCCTTATTCTATATTATAATTAATTATAGAACATAAATTAATAAATGTCAACAGTTTTTTTGATAAAAATATTATTTAAATGTATCTGTAAAGGCTTCGTTTATATTGATGGGGGATATTAATGAATTGTTAGATATAATAAAAAGTGGAGTATGGCCATCAAAACCTCCACCTGAATTTAAATGATAACAAGCTGCAGTAGCATTATTTCTTTTATTATGCCTACTAATTATAAAATTTGTATATATTTCAAGTACGCAGTATTGTTTTTTTCTTCTTACTATTTTATAGTTTGTTGTCATGTAAAATCCTTAAATAGTTCTACTGGTTTATCCATAGCTTTGCCCATTTGTGTATTATCAAAAACAGGGCCTTCTATAATATCATTTTGAGCATCTTGTTCTACATCATATAATCTCATCTTAGATTTATCAATACCTATTACGAATCTTTTATTTATGTTGGGATCAGCATATCTATTTTTTAATTGTTTACACATTATTTGATTTAGATCTTGTAGTTCTTCGGTGCTAATAAGCGCAAACATAAAGTCAGCAGTGGCAGGAAGACCGAAGCTCTCCGAGGTGTCTTCAAGGCCCACGTCACTAGCGCCAAAACCCGATCTTGTTGTTTGTGTCGCAGAGAAGATCGGCACGTTGAATTCCACCGCCAGACCTCTAAGCTCTTCTGCAATCGCTTTAATATAAGTATACGAATTGACATTTGCACCTGCTCTTAACCTTGACGACATACAAATATTAAGATAATCAATATATATCACATCAGGTATAAAGTTACGTTTTAATTTAAGTTCGTTTAATAAATGTCTAAAATGTCCAGCACCTGCAGAAGCAGTTGGATATTCTTTTATAACAAGCTTACCTTTAGTTTTACTAGCCACCCTATCAATCTTTTTATCAAAAGCATCCTTTGGTAACATGTAAAGTTCTTCCATGGTGACATTTAATAAATTAGCATCTATTCTCTCTGCTATTTTTTCTTCAGCCATTTCTAAAGTAATATACAATACATTCTTACTTCCTAGAAGATTAGCAGATGCACAGTGACACATGAATAATGATTTTCCAACACCTGTTCCGGCTAATGCAATATTTAATGTTTTATTTGGTATGCCACCTCTTGTTATTTTATTAAGATATTCTATATCAAATGGCAATCTCGATTCCTTTTTTTGATAAAAATCAAATCTCTCTGAAGCATCATCAATAAAATCGTGTCCTACATGATTATCAAATGATACACCTAATGCATCACTTAGTAATTGCGGTATAGACCCTTTATCCTTACCATCATTTGCTTTACCGTCAATAATTTGAATAGAATCCATGATAGCGTTATATATAGCTTTCTCCTGAACCCACTTTTCTGTATTGTCAAGTAGCCATTCAAAATTTGTATTTTCGTCGACGTCGAGTTTATTGATGTATTCAACAGCTTCTGAATGAAGCGTATCGTTAACATCTGTTCTATTACCCAAATCGATAACGAGAGCTTCATTAGACGGAAGTGCGTTGAAAGTCTTGATATGATTGTCAATAATCTCATATACTAATCTTTCTGTATTATCACTAAATAATGTCTTTTCAAGATAAGGAATAACCTTTCTTGAAAATTCCTCATTCTTCGTTAGATTCGATATTATCGTCTGTTCTATATTCATCTGTTTCAACACCATATAAAAATTCTTTTCTTGCCGCTTCTTCTAATTTAACCATTATATCTTCGGTAAAATACTTTTCAGGTTCTTTATTAATAGTTTTACCAAATACCTTAGTACCATCTGGCATCTCAAATCGTGTTGATACTTTTTTAATAATATCATATTTTTCTGCTAATTGTAGAAGACCATAATATCTATCAAGCCCTCTCTCATAGTGTAATAGCACTTCAACACCTTTATTTTCTTTTGATATTCTTGATTTGTGCATTTTACATTTTATTATATTACCAATAATGTCTGTACCATCACGTTCTTTCTTTTTTGAAAGATAGCATATTGAAGATGCTGCATATTTTAATCCAGAGCCACCACCCATTTCTTTTACTGGAATATAAGAACCTATTAATTCATATACATGATTTGTAACAATCATTGGTATTTTAACCTTAGCAAGCTTTAATGTTAATACTCTAAATGTAGCTTTGATTATTTGTGATTTGGTCATATCTCGTGTTTCTTTACCTTCATTAGTGTCTTCCAATTCTTTAGTAGTTGACATTAAACCTAATGAGTCTAAAACCATCATCATTGGTGGACGATCTTTAATAGGAGCTTTATCATAAGATTCAATAACCTTTAGTGCATGATGTCTAAATTTTTGTATTGTATCAGGTTCTGCAATAATAACTCTTCTAGTATCAATACCTCTTGATTCCATCATCTCCTTAGTAACAGCAGCCTCAGTATCATAATATACAATACCGCCTGTTGTATTATTTTCTAAAAAAGACTTAACACAGCTTAATACAAAAAATGTTTTTCCTGTAGCTGACTCTCCAGCAAAAGCTGTTATTTTATTATTAGGAATACCACCGTAAAGACTGCCACTTAAAGCCGCATTTAATATATAACTACCTGTGTCTACGGTTCCAGAAAACTCAGCGGATTGTGTACCATCCGCAGCTATTGAAGTATCTTCATCCTTCATATCTGCTACTAAATTACGAAAAAAATCACTCATCTATAGAACTCCTTAATTCTTGCACTCTTGCTTCGAGTACACTTATTGTTGTATATAAATGCCCTGTATCTTCAGGCATAATTCTAGATTTTTGAATTGCTATCTCATCCATTAAAAAAATAATCTTATCAACTATCTTTCCGTGTTCTGAGTTTTTATGCATTAATACTCCTTTATCAATATTAGCTTGTTGTTCCATATACTGTGCAGTATAATATTTTGACATATCTGTGTTATCTGTCATACTCATTATCCTTATAATATATTAGTTTTGATTAAATGTCAATAGTTATTATATAAAAAAACTATCTAATGTCATTTGCTTTTCAACATTCCAACCAATAGCATTCATAATAGTTTTAATTGGTTCAAGAAAAGATTTTTCGAATTGTGTATTGAAATCAATATATTTGTGTATACCAAATTGATCTGGCAATACATTCGATGCAGCTATAACATGCTCTAATGTTGGATTAGGAACCTTGAGATAACAAAATTTTACTTTATCGCCATTATTAATAGATTCAAATTTATTACCTAATCCATGTTCTATTAATAATTTATTATATACTAGAGCACCTCTTACATGAATTGGTACTCCTTTGCCGCCAAGGACATATTCGTGTTTTATTCTACCACCTTGACCATTTGCTCTACTACCAATAAGCCTTACTGATCTAGGAAAGGCTATATCTTCAAATGGTAGTGTTTTAAATTCTTCTCTAAAGTTATCTATAAATTTTATAACAGCTTCTTCATCTTCGTTCATTATAACTGTTATACAATCTTTAATTTTAGTTCTACAAGCTGAAGGAGTAGAGGAGCGGACAGCCTCAATGCCCATTATCTTTAATTTGGGCGTAGTATATCTAACACCCTCACTATCAAATACATTCATAATATAACGCTTCTTGGCTGTCCAAATAGCTTTGTTAGCTATATTCTCTCTCTTCATAACCATCTTTTGGTCATATGCATTAACATACTCTGCTAATTCTTTATAACATTTATCAATATAAGGTTCTAATTGTGTTGTGCAAACTTTGTCTAACCAATTGACAGTCTCTTCATTTGTGTGATCCGGATAAGCTAATTCAACAAGCTTATCTAATTTTAAATACATAGAATCGGTATCTACTGCGAGAACATAATCTTTATCTTCTGTATTTAATAATTTATTTAAATATACATTTATTTTAGCTTCCATCCATTTAATAGAGAGCTGACCTCCTTTAGTAATTGACTCAGCATATTTTGGATCAAACCATCTAAAATATTCATTACCTAAAGCACCATAAACACTATTTAATTGGATTTTCTTAGCCATCTGCATATTATTACATTGTGCTATTGTCTTTTCTAAATCATATGATGGACTCCTCTCATACTCTTGTTTAGCCTTAATCATTCTATCTTTCCAGACAGTACGATCATTATACATTTTAAACATTAAATTAGGTAAAAACCCAACTTGATCTTTCGTATAAACATCTCCTGTTGCAGCTATAGTAGCATTTATATCTTTAAGATGTTTATTGTGCTTCTTCCAACTTCCATCAATAATCTCATCAATAGAAGGTGTGAATCCTATATGTTTAATATGTGTTTCTGGAGAAATATTATATTGCATAATCAGGTGAGGATACAAAGAATTTAAATCAAATGATACAACCCAATTATGCATATCAACCTGGGGCTCTTTAACATATGCTCCTTCAATTTTATTATTTTTATGGTTTCTATGAAATTGTGGTATTGCAATATTATTATCTAGCAAATAATTATGTATTATCACATCCCATAATCTAACAGAACCAAATACATCTGCATAATTAACTTTACCATCATAAGCAATAGCATATGCTTGTTCGATTAATTTTAATTTATCTTCTAGTCTATCAACTAACTCCACATCTTTAATATTATAGTCTATAAACTTTGAATAATCTTTTTTATATAATTCCAATAATGATGAAAATTCGGAATAATCTATTTTACGTTCGCCTAACTCAACAGTGGCTATATGATCTAATCTATAAGATTCTTGAACTACAAACATAAATTTTTTATATAATTGCATATAATCAAATACGGCTACACCAAGAGGAATATAAGTATTATTCTCTTTGCCTTGTATTTGTATTGATTTCTCTTTAAGAATGCCCCAAGGAGATAATTTATTAGCAAATTCTCTATCTATTATGCGTGTCATTCTATTGATAAGATAAGGAACATCAAAAAATTCTACGTTCCATCCTGTAATAACATCAGGATCAATTGCATTCCAAACATCCATAAATTTTATTAATAGGTGTTGTTCATTATCACATTTTATATATTCAACATTATCATTCTTATTATCATACTCACCAACACCGAAGACATAAAATTTCTTCTTATACGACATTGTAATAGCTGTAACAGGTTTAGTCGCATCATCTATAGATGGGAAACCTTCATCAGCTGCTACCTCTATATCAACATTAACGACACGTATTAACTCAACATCATATTTTATTTGGCCATCATATGTATCATTAATATATGGATACTCATAATTAGTCGTGCCATAAAAAGATCTGTTACTTACATCTTTATTCTTAAAGACATATTCTTTAGCTTTGGAAACAGACTCAAATACTTTTTTATCAACTTTCTTACCAGCCAATGTTCTATACTTAGTATTACCGAATGTTGATGGAAGAAAAAGATAAGGCTTACAATGTTCTTTAAATTGTACTCTCTTACCGTTGTGATAGCCTCTTACTAAGACATCATTACGTTCAATATAAACACTTGTATAAAAATTCATCATATAATTATATTACTATATTATTACTGAAAAATCAACAACTAATTGCTTACTGCGCGCATTCTTTTTACAAGACGGCCAGCTCTATTGGGAACTTGTTTATACCATCGACTGTCAATCATCTCATTTGCTGCAGCATCCCAATCAGACGCCATTACACCAGCTTTCATGCCTTTAAATTTAGATAATCTAGGTCTTCCCATATTAAACATCATATTAGCAATAATTAATTGAACTTCATCTGGCAGTTCTTCAAAATTTTTATATAATTTATTGCAATCAGCTACAACTATCAATACATCATTATTGAAACACTCAACAATTCTGGCATCAGATACAGGTGTATCTACTGGCATTTTATATTCTGGATCTTTTTTTGTTATAAGGTGACCTATACCAAAAGTAGGCAAACCAAGGTGGTCTAAGTATATTTGATCAACTCTACCCTCGTCAACTTCTAATTCTCTTCTCAATTGATTAATATTCATTTAATAATCTCCATAATTAGTATTGAAAAAATAGAGAGCGATAAAACCGCTCTCTATATATATAGGTGTTTAATAGCCTCTTTTTTTTAGGTTCTTTTCTCTACGAGCTAAATCAGCAAAGTCCACTGATCTTCCTAGATATCTTTCAATTTCATTTTGTTGATATCTACGTAGCATATTATTTAAGAATGATAATAAATTGCTCATTTAAAATTATTCTTTCTCATTTGCTCATTTAGTTTATGAGTTAAGCTTGTAACTGTATGGTCTGGATAATCATGTATTAATAATTGTGCTACATGTCTATTAACAGACATTTGACGTCCAATTATAAATGCTACGATTATACCTTTTAATCCAGCCTTAAACCTATCAAAAAAAGTATTAAGAGTTTTCCCGCAATAATTCGCGGTTAGTGTTAGTGTTGTCATTATGACCCCCGAGTTGATTAATTTTAATTTTACGGGGACGCATTTCTTC
>TARA_B100001093_G_scaffold115016_1_pt1 | contig 13021 bp, 11 predicted proteins | sample TARA_B100001093 | Tara Oceans TARA_B100001093 (sample SAMEA2623116) | marine metagenome | biome: marine biome (ENVO:00000447); feature: surface water layer (ENVO:00002042); material: "saline water (ENVO:00002010), including plankton (ENVO:xxxxxxxx)" | depth 5 m
GAACTATTACAAGGCGAACACGATTTTCGATCATCTGGTGGAGACGCTTTTAAACTTGCTTTGTATACAGACTCTGCAACCCTTAGTGCTACTACTACTGCGTATATTACAGGTAACGAAGTAGGTGCCTCAGGTACTTATGCTGCAGGTGGTGGAGCATTGACAAATTCAGGTGCTGCAGCTACTGGTGCAACAGCATTTATTGATTTCAGTGATTTAAGTTTTACAAGTGCAACAATCTCAGCGCAAGCTGCCGTTATCTATAATTCAAACACTACTGCAACAACTAATACAAATGCAGCAGTTATGGTTCTAGATTTTGGTGCAGTGAAGACTTCAACATCAGGTACATTTACAATTCAGTTCCCAACAGCAGATTCATCTAACGCTATATTAAGAATATCTTAATATAATCATTTAGCTTTTGTTGTAGTTGGGCTAAGATATAGTTATGTTTTTTGGAACTACAACCTTTGCTGAAGATTCATTTAGTGCTCAAGGGAGCAAAAGTGAAGTCGTAGCCCTTTCGGGCATAGCATTATCCACAGCCGTAGGAACAAGCACAGTCAGTGCAGGTGCAACAGTATCTGTAACTGGTATTGCTTTATCTTCCGCTATTGGTGACGCTACTATCAGTATAGGTGCAAATGCTCCTGTCACTGGTGAATCATTATCCACAAATATTGGTACTGTAGTAATTCCAAACGTAGGAGTTGCTGTCACTGGTCAGTCGATGACCACAGCAATTGGTCCTTACAGTATTGTTGCTGGTGGTCAAACTACCATAGTTGTTGGTGCAGAAGCATTAGTCGAAACTACTATTGGTACTCCTGTTGTATCAGGATCTGCAATCGTAGCAGTAACAGGTGAAAGTTTATCTACCGCTATTGGTGATGAAACAATTTCTGGCTCAGCAGTAGTCACACCAACAGGTATCGCTTTAACAACAACGCTAGGAACGGAAACTGTATCAGGATCTGCTACTGTATCTGTTACAGGACAAAGTTTAACCACAGCAATTGGTGATGAAAATGTCACTGGATCAGCATTAGTTACACCTACAGGAATAGCTCTGTCCGTTGTTCAAGGTCAGGCCATAGGTCGAGCAGGAGCCGATGTCCCTGTTACAGGACAAGCGATTAGTTCTGCTCAAGGCAGTGTCACCGCAACAGCTTCCGCTTTAGTCACTCCAACAGGTATTGGATTATCCGTTGCTCAAACAGGTGTTGGTGTTATCGCATGGTCTCCTGTGATACCGGGAGTCAATAATGCATGGACTCCTGTAGACGACAGTAATACTAATACGTGGACAGAAGTCGATGATTCTGCTAATAATGTATGGACAGATGTCGATGACAGAGAGGTCGCATAATGGCTTTTAGTATTAATGATCGTGTAAAAGAAACAACTACAACAACAGGAACAGGTACCCTCAATTTAGCAGGGGCAGTAGAAGGTTTTGAAACTTTTGTTGCGGGTATTGGAACAACCAATACAACCTTTTATGCTATCTTTGCAGGCACACAATTTGAAGTAGGCGTGGGTACAGTCACCGATGCTACACCCGATACATTATCAAGAACAACCGTTATCTCATCATCCAACTCAGACAACTTAGTAAATTTTTCAGCAGGAGAAAAGACAGTCATTTGTACTCTTCCTGCATCTCGAACACCCTCTGCTGCGATGACAGCTCAAAATTTTATCAGTACCCATGATACAACAATTACAGAGGATCAAACAATAGCATCAGGAGTTCTCGCAGGTCCTGTCACAGTTACAGGAACCGTTATAGTTACGGGATCATTGGTGGTTATTTAATGTCACAAATAGAAGTTAATAAAATTATTCCTCAGACTGGTACAACAGTACAATTTGGTGAGTCAGGCGATACAATTAATGTCGTAGGAACACTAGATGGTAGTGGCCTTACAGGACTAAATGCATCTAATATAAGCACAGGTACTCTTGCTGATGCAAGACTATCTACTAACGTCACGTTATTAGGAGCATCTCCTACTTACACTGGTATATCACCAACTACAGCATTACCAAGTACAGCGACTAATTTTACTGTTACAGGAACAGGATTTAGTGCAACAACAATTTTTGAATTAGTGAGCACTGCAGGTGCAATCATCACACCCAATACTGTTACGTTAAATAGTGCCACAAGCGTTACTATCAATGCAACTATTGCTACAGGTGGCACGTACTTTATTAGAATTGAAAATGATTCAGGATTAGCTACACGTTCAACCAATGCAGATCTTACTATTTCACAAGCACCGAGTTTTTCAACGGCTGCTGGAACACTAGGAACTTTTAATGCTGGAGCTGCTGTCAACGTAGCAATCACTGCAAGTTCAGATTCTGCTGTTGATTTTAGTAAAACATCAGGAACATTTCCGGGTGGACTATCTTTAGGAAGCACACAAAATACAGTATATTTAGCAGGTACAAATAGTGGTACAAGTGCAACCACAACATTTAATTTTACAATACGAGCAACGGATCAAGAAGCACAAACTGCAGACAGAGCTTTTTCCATGACAATCAGTGTTGGTATGCAAGAATCAATGAGGTTTATATAAAATGGCTAGTACATCTTTAGCAAGAACAATATCATCAGGATCAGATATAAATAAATTTACATACTCTTTTTGGGTAAAAAGAAGTGGTAGTTTTGGTAATTATCAAAGACTTATTAGTAACGATGTTACTACTTCAAAGTTTCTATATATAAGATTTATGAATAATGAGAAATTTGAAGCGTATCACACTGCTGGTGGTTCAACTATTTTTCATTTAGAAACTAATCAGCTTTTTAGAGATGTTTCTGCTTGGTATCATATTGTAATAAAATTTGACTCCACACAGTCTACCGCAGCAGATAGAACAATTTTATATGTTAATGGCTCTCAGGTCACATCTTTATCAACAAGTGATTATCCAAGTCAAAATGCAAATGCACAATTTATAAATACAAATGAAAGACAAGATATAGGATATTATCAAAGAACCACAAGTGAATACTTTGATGGTTACATGGCTCACTTACATTTTACAGATGGCTACGCTTACGCAGCGTCAACGTTTGGATCTACAGCAACCAATGGTCAATGGGTTCCTACTCAAACACCCTCAGTCACGTATGGCAGCAATGGTTATTTTTTAAAGTTTACAAATGCCTCTGATCTTGGTGAAGATTTCTCAGGTAATAATAATGATTTTACAAAAAGTGGAAGTGGTGACAAAGTTTCAGATAATCCTGAAAATGTTTTTGCTACTTTAAATCCTTTAGATAATGGTTTAGCAAACTCAACCTTTAGTGAGGGTAATTGTAAAATGGTTACTGCAGCTTCTGGTTACGGATATCCAAGAAGCACTATAGGACTTTCAACAGGTAAATGGTATTTTGAGGCAAAAGCATCAGATCTTTCTGGTAATTTATTTGTAGGTATTGTATCGACAGCTCAAACGGGAGCAGAGCAAGAAGTAGGTTATAGTGCCAATGACTATGGTTATAAATTTACTAGTGGTGCTATTAGAACCGCTGGTTCTGAAACTTCATATGGTAACTCAATCAGCACTTCAGACATTCTAGGTGTTGCAATAGACTTAGATAATAATAAATTATATTTTAGTAAGAATGGAACTTTTCAAAATTCTGCTGACCCCGTCTCTGGTTCAAATGGTTTTTCAATTACTGCACCTAGTTCAACTGTTGCAGATGCATATTTTCCTACTGCAAGTGATATTAATAGTAACAATTCTTCAACACTACAACTTAACTTTGGTAACCCATCTTTTACAATATCCTCAGGTAATGCAGATGGTAATGGAAAAGGAAACTTCGAATACGCTCCGCCTACAGGCTATCTTGCCATCTGTTCAGATAATCTTTCTTCTGAATTAACTCTACCTATAGGAAAAGGTGATACTTATTTTAAAAATTTAAAGTGGGACGGGGATAATACAACTAGAAACATTACAGGTGTGGGATTTGCGCCTGATTTTGTATGGATAAGATCTCGTAATGCAGGATCAGGCCACGCTCTTTTTGATAAAGTTAGAGGAGCAAGTAAACAACTTTCTTCTGATGGTTCTGGTGCTGAGCAAACGACCAATGAATATGGCTTTGTAACTACTTTTGGATCAGATGGGTATACTTTAACACCCGGGAATCAGGGAACTTATGCTAGTGGTAATGTTAATATGTCAGGTCGTAACTATATTGGTTGGAACTGGAGAGCGGGTGGCTCTACTGCTTCTAACACAGACGGAGATATTACCTCAACAGTATCAGTTAATACTACCGCAGGATTTAGTATTGGAACATATACAGGTGATGGAGATAATACTCATAGTGTAGGACATGGTTTGGGAGCAACTCCTGCTATGATTATAATTAAAAGAAGAAATGCAAGTGGTCAGAGTTGGATAGTCTGGCATCAAAAATTAACAGCAACAACTGCTTATGCTTTAGATTTAGACAACGGAGATGCTGAAGCAAATAATTCATCTTATTTTTATGATACAGCACCAGATGCTAATACTTTTCACCCGGGAAATGGTGGTGCTACAAATGGTAGTGGAGGTACTTATGTTTTTTATGCTTTTAGAGAAATAGAAGGCTACTCTAAATTTGGCACATATACAGGTAATGGGAACAATGGTGATGGAGCATTCGTCTATACAGGGTTTAGACCCTCTTGGGTTATGACTAAAAATACAGTAGAAGCTTCAACATCTTGGGTTATGGTGGATAGTGCAAGATCACCAATTAATCCCGCATACGCAAATATAATGGCAGATTCTCAAGATGCTGAAAATGCTTCAGACTATATGCAAGGACTTCATTCAAATGGATTTAAATGGAATTCAGCATCTTCTTGGATAAATAAAGCAGGACAAAAATATGTATACATGGCATTTGCCGAAAACCCATTTGTCGATAGCTCAGGAGTACCAGCGAACGCACGATGACCAGTAAAATTAAAGTAGATACTATATTACCGAGGAGTTCGAATACTCTAACCTTAGGTGATTCCAATACGACAGTAGCTCTTACAGGAACTGTTGATGGCAGTGATCTATCAAACATGAACGCTTCCAATCTTGCCAGTGGCACGGTCCCTGCTGCACGATTACCTGCTGATGTTGTTTTAGCTACAGAAGCTCCTACTTATTCATCTATCAGCCCTACACTAGCAATACCTAGTACGGCTACTAATATTACAATCACAGGAACAAATTTTGCTTCCGTTCCCACTGTTGAATTAATTTCTAGTACAGGTGCTATCTTACAAGCGACTACAGTAAGTTATAGCAGTTCCACATCACTAGTGGCCAGTGTCAGTGTACCCGCATCCAATTATTTTATTCGTGTTGAAAACAATAATGGTCAAGCAGTTCGATCTACCAATGCTGATTTAACTGTCTCAACTGCACCAACTTTTACAACTTCTGCGGGAAGCCTAGGAACATTTACAAAAGGAGCAACGATCAGTGTCAATGTTTCAGGAACATCAGATTCAGCGATTACCATTACAAAAACAGCAGGAACACTACCCACAGGATTATCTGTAGGTAGCACCGTATCGAATACAGCTGCTATTTCTGGCACAGAATCAGGAACACAAACGACTGCTACAACATACAATTTCACCTTAACAGCGACTGACGCAGAGGCTCAAACAGCAACTCGGGACTTTTCAATGACAATTCAACCTGCTACAATAGCTAACTCAGGATTATTTTCGTAATGGCTAGTACATATTTAACAAGAAATCACACTTGCTCAGCAAGCACTTTTACATATAGCACTTGGATCAAAGTATGTGATTTGTCTACAGCTTATCAATATTTTTTTTCATATGAAGCAGCAGGTAGTGGTAATGCATATGGTTTGGCTTTAGATGGTGCTACAAATACAATGTATTATTATGGTAGTGGTGCAAATTATACTGCTCAAAAGGTACGTGATCCTTCTGCTTGGTATCATGTTGTTTTAAAAGTTACTTCAGGCACTGGAATTTTATATATTAATGGTGAAGAAGCAAAAACAAGTATTTCCGTACAAAGTTTCTCTTCTGGAGAATCAATGAATGTTGGTGCTTACGTATATGGTTCAAATGTAAATTATCATTTTGATGGATATATGTCTGAGACACATTTCATTGATGGAACAGCATATGCTCCAACTACATTTGGTCAAACGGATACAACTGGTGTTTGGGTGCCTATAGTTGCACCTAGTGTTACCTATGGCACTAATGGTTTTTATTTAAAGTTTGCAAATTCAGGAGCAATGGGAACAGATAGCTCTGGTAACAGTAATACCTTTAGTGTAGGAAATGGTAATGTAATGCAAGTAGGAGACACACCCACAAATAATTTTCCCACATTTAATCCATTAGGAACAGATTCTGGATTAGGATTAGGTTCTGCTAATCTTAGAGCTTTTACTTCAAATTCTCAATCATATCCACATATAATGAGTAATTTTGCTGTGAAATCAGGTAAATGGTATTTGGAGACTTTACGTTCTGCTAATTCAGTAACTGGAGGTATGGGAGTATTTAATACTTTAACCGACTCTTCAGGTAATCCCACAGAAAAATATATGTATTATACCACTGGAAACAAAGACACTAATGGTTCGCAAAGTGCCTATGGTGCAAGTTGGGGTCAAGGAGATTTAATTAGTACCACTTACGATGCCACCAATGGTCAAGTTTCGTTCTATAAAAATGGTGTTTCACAAGGCGTAGCATTTACATTAGACACATCAAAATATTGGCAATTTGGTATACAAAGTTATACACAGAACACTCAAGAAGACATTATAAACTTTGGTCAAGAAGGCACTTTTATAGGTAATAAAACCGCTGGAGGTAATGCTGATGCTAATGGTTATGGTAATTTCTTCTATACTGTTCCTACAGGATTTCTTGCTTTATGCACACAAAACATGTCAACCGAACTCACAATACCTGTAAACAAAGGTGCAGATAATTTTAATACTATTACATATACAGGAACAGGTTCTACACAATCTATGACAGGTGTAGGATTTCAACCTGATTTTGTTTGGTTAAAATCAAGGTCAAATACACATTATCATAATTTGTATGATAGCGTAAGAGGTGCAACAAGAGCCATGTTTTCAAATTCAACTGATGATGAGGTGATCGAAGCAGGAAATTTACAAAGTTTTATATCCGATGGTTTTACTGCAGGTGGATTCGCTGGAACAAATGGTTCTAGTAAAACTTATGTAGCATGGAATTGGAAAGCAGGTACCTCTGCTCCTGCTAATACGTACGCAGTCAAGGTTGTCAGTGATAGTGGTAATAAATACAGATTTGATGATTATGGCACGAGTGCCATTACACTAGAATTACAAGAAGGTGGCACATTTACATTTGATCAATCGGATGCTTCTAATGCAGGTCACCCTTTACGTTTCAGTAGCACAGCCGATGGTACACACGGTGGTGGTTCTGAATATACAACAGGTGTTACTACAACAGGCACCCCGGGACAAGCAGGTGCAAAAACTGTTATTACAGTAGCAGGCTCTGCTCCGACATTATATTATTATTGTTCTGTTCACTCAGGTATGGGTGGTCAAGCAAACACAGGAAGCCTTTTTGGATTTACCAACGTTAAAGGAACACTTCAAGGTGTAGTATCTCCCAACACAACCGCAGGATTTAGTGTGGTGACTTATACAGGAACAGGTGCTAATGCTACTGTTGGTCATGGTTTAGGAAAAGCACCTAATTTAGTTATAGTAAAATTAAGAAGTGGTGGTAGCTCTTGGGCAGTTTATAGTCGTGCAGTTGGTGCAACAAAAGTAGCTTATTTAGAAAGTACGTCTGCATTTTTTGTAAGTGGAGGTAATTCTTTTTGGAATGATACAAACCCAACATCAAGTGTATTTAGTCTAGGTAATGAAGCAACAGTAAATTCTAGTGGTGGAACTCTTGTCGCTTATTGTTTCGCAGATATAGAAGGCTACTCTAAAATTGGCACTTATACAGGTAATGGAAGTACAGACGGACCATTCGTTTATACAGGCTTTAGACCTGCTTGGGTAATGAGAAAATCATCATCAAATGCTGAAACATGGAGTATTTTAGATAGTACGAGAAGTGCAATAAATGCTGCTCAAGATGTATTAAAACCCAATACAAATGATGCAGAAGGTAGTGCTACTTGGTCAACTATTGATATTTTATCTAATGGTTTTAAAATGAGAGCAACAGACGCTTCTACTAATGGTAGTGGTAATACATACATCTACATGGCATTTGCAGAAAATCCCTTAGTAACATCAACAGGTAAACCCGTAACAGCGAGATAAAACATGGCTAGTGAAATTAATGTAGATAAAATAACTCCTCAAACAGGTACCACTTTAGAGTTAGGTGATAATGGTGACACGATCACGGTAACAGGAACACTTGACGGAAGTGGACTTACAGGACTCAATGCAACAAATTTAACATCAGGAACGGTTCCTGACGCACGATTCCCAGCAACACTGCCTGCAGTATCTGGTGCAAACCTTACAGGTATTGAAACAGGAACTGCTTGGCAATCCTCATTAAAAACATCAAGTTTCACAGCAGTAGCTGGTCAGGGATATTTTGTAAATACAACAGGCGGTGCTATAACCATGACGTTGCCCGCAGGAAGTGTGGGAGCAACTATTGAAGTAGTTGATGTAGCAGGTACATTTCAAACAAACAATTTAACAGTAGCAGCTAATGGTTCGGAAAAAATTAGAGGTTCAACAAACAATAAGATATTAGATGGGCAAAATGACGGACTACGATTAGTATACTCAGGTGCAACAAATGGTTGGGTTGTACCAACTTCAAATGAAGTTGTGTCTATTCCTTCCCTAACAAGTATCACAGGTAATATTATAGAAAGCACTGCTAGTGATTTAACTTTGGCAGGAATAAATTTTTTAGCAACTAATCTTGTTGTAAACTTTTTTCAATCCTCTGATAGTATTGATGTAGACGTTACAGTTACACCTACCTCTGATGTTGCTGCAACTGTTAGTGTTCCATCCTCAGTTTATAATAATGTTACTAGTGGTAATGCTGTTACAATCAAAGTAACAAATTCTGATATCCTAGAATCGAATACAGTTAATAAAACAGCTATTTCTTTACCCACTGGTGGAACAATCACAACAAGTGGTAATTTTAAAATCCACACGTTTACCTCTTCAGGAACTCTTGTTAATGCCATTAATGGCCTAACAATACAATCTCTTGTCATCGCAGGTGGAGGTGGTGGAGGTAGAGATGATTTCAGTGGTGACCGTGGTGCTGGTGGAGGAGGAGCTGGTGGATATAGAAATTCTACACCTTCTGAATCGTCTGGTGGAGGTGCTAGTGCAGAAGTTACTCAAAATCTTTCAGTAGCCAGTTATACTGTGACAGTCGGTGCTGGCGGTGGTTCTAAATCTGCTGGATCTAACAGTTCCCTATCAGGATCAGGAATATCTACAATTACATCAAATGGTGGTGGTCAGGGTGGAAGTCATAATGCGACTGGCGGTGAGAATCCGGGCACTGGAGGATCTGGTGGTGGTGCGCTAAATGATGGTTCAGGTGCCGCTGGAACATCTGGTCAAGGATTTGCTGGAGGATCTGGTAGTCACGTCCCATTTAATGGTGGTGGAGGTGGTGGTGCTGGTTCTACTGGTGCTAATGGAAGTAACAGTGCGCCCGGTAGTGGTGGTCAAGGACTTTCTTCTTCAATCACAGGTTCTGCTGTCACAAGAGCAGGAGGCGGCGGTGCTCGAGGTGGATCAGGAAATGCTTCAGGCGGATCAGGAGGCGGCGGTGCTGGTGGTGGTGTTTCTGGAACTGCTAACACAGGTAGTGGTGGTGGAGCTAATAGACAAGCTGCTGCTGGATCAGGTGGATCAGGCATAGTTATAATAAGGTATGATATAACAACTATTTAGAGGTAAAATATGGCACATTATGCAAAAGTAAATCAAGGTTTAGTTGAGAAGGTGATAGTCGCAGAGGCTGAATTTTTTAATACATTTGTGGATAGTACCCCCGGAGAATGGATTCAAACATCATATAACACTAGAGGTGGTGTTCATTATCAACCAAACTCAAACACACCAAGTGACGATCAATCAAAAGCATTACGAAAAAACTTTGCAGGTGTAGGGTACCACTATGATGGCACAGGATTTTATGCCCCTCAACCTTTTCCAAGTTGGACATTTAACAATACAACTTATGAGTGGGAATGTTCAGTGACTTATCCAGATGACGGACAAGCTTATGAATGGAATGAGACAACCAAACAATGGGATTTGGTAACTTGAAAATAGAGAGTATTAATGCATAATAGGTAAACCATGACATCCACATATTCAGATAGACTTAAACTAGAACTACAAGGAACTGGCGAAAACGCTGGTACTTGGGGTGATAAAACGAATAATAATCTTGATGTCCTTGACGCTTTTGCAGCAGGATATCTATCCAAATCTGTAGCAGGTAGTGCTGACGTTACACTGACCACGGCCAACGCTTCTGCAACCGCTGAATCTTCTAATAAAGTTGTAGAGCTTACAGGAACCTTGACTGGTAACATTACAGTCTTTATTCCTGCTAAAGAAAACAATTACATTTTTTTTAATAACACTGCAGGGTCACACACTGTAACTGTCGCTGCCACAGGCCACACGGCTAATGGCGTTGCTATCGTTCAAGGTGATCACGCAAATGTTTACTGTGATGGAGCATCTAACTTTAATGTAAAAATTGCAAGTCAACCCACTCATGATGCTGCTCAACTAACAACAGGGACGCTAGCGAATGCGAGACTTGATGCGCAACTACAAGACATTGCTAGTTTAAGTCCAACAGATAGTAATTTTATTGTGGGTGATGGATCGAACTTTGTTCTTGAAACAGGGGCCACGGCTCGTACTTCTTTAGGTTTAGGCAGTATTGCAACACAAGCTTCAAGTGCTGTTTCTTTTACAGGTGGCACTGCCGCTGGAATGACTAGCGTTACCTCAACAACTATTACAGCATCAACAACTCTTGCAATCGGTGCTAATTGGACCGTTGTTCAATCAGGAAATAATTTACAATTTAATTATGATGGCACTGGCAAAATGAAATTAGACGAGAATGGAAATCTTACTTGTGTCGGTGATGTCACTGCTTCAGGTACAATCTAATGACACTCCCTAGTAGTGGAGCAATAAGTATAGGAGATCTAGCCTCAGAGTTTGGTGGATCTGCTCCACACTCATTATCAGAATACTATAGAGGAGGAAGTTTAGTTCCTTCAACAAAGCAATCAACAGTTACTGCAACTAGCACTGGTTCTACTCAATCAGGCACAAACTTTAGAGGAGTGTCTTTTGAACAAAACCCACCAATTTTTAATTCAGGTAATAATATCATGTTTGCTTACATATGGGCAGACAATGGAAGCACAGGTAATTTTACAACGACACAACAAATCGATGTAACTGGAACGTATAGACTGACTTGTGCAACTTTTCTATCTCAAGGAGATCCAGGTTTATCTTGTTCTCATTCAGTGAGTGTTAATGGTTCGGTAGTAGGCACTAAGAGCTTTAGTCAAAATGGTAGTCAACCAGATTTTCAGAGTCAAGTTGTATCTTTTTCTGCTTCTGCTGGACAAACAATCACCACCTCATGTACTTGGGGTAGTCGAGGACATGCAGCAGGCCAACAAACATTAAATGGTGATGCTGGTCAACGATATATTACTGTAAACACAAACACAGGAGTACCTACCTCTGGTGTAGTAACTCTCGAAGACTTTTACGGCTCAAGTGCTTAAACAAGAAAGGTAAATAATAATGATAGAAGGCGATCTCAAAGATCATAATATAAAACTATATTTAGGCATGCCTATGTATGGTGGAATGCTCAGTGAAAATACACTACATGGTGTATTAGGACTACAAAACTGGACATCACAATCAGGTGTCGGTATGAAACTACAAACGATGGGTAATGAGTCTCTTATTACTAGAGCAAGAAATACTATTGTCTCTATGTTTTTAGATGATCAAAATTATATAGGAACACATCTTTTGTTTATTGATGCTGATATTGGTTTTCAACCGATGAATATTGAACGATTAATTCGTGCAGATAAAGATATTGCTTGTGGTATTTACCCTCGTAAATGTATTCATTGGAATCAAGTCAAAGATGCACTGATAAAAAATCCTGATCTTCCAGAAGAACAATTACAATATAAAGCCTTAGGCTATAACTTGAATTTTGAAAACACACAAAGCATTAAATTACAGGGAGGTTTTTGTGAAGTTATGGAAGCTGCAACAGGTATGATGTTGATTAAAAGGGATGTATTTTCTAAAATGAGAAAGGCTTATCCTGACCGTAAATACAAATCTGATCAAATTGTTAATGGTCAAATTTGGCGTTCTGATAATTGCTACGACCTCTTTGGTGTTGGTAAATTACCTTGGGATGAGAGTGAAAGATACCTAAGCGAGGACTATTATTTTTCTAGACTATGGTCTAAGATCGGTGGTAAGATATGGGCGGATATCGCTTCGCCATTACAGCATCATGGTAGTATGCATTTTAGTGGCCATGTTGGATCCATGTTTAGTTTAGCTGATGACATTAACAAAAATACAACTCAAACCGGGAATACAGAAACAGACAAGTGATTTAGGTGTAGCTAATGGTTACACGGATTGCGATAATATTCGTTTTCGTTATGGTCTCCCTGAAAAAATAGGCGGTTGGCAAAAGACTACTGACGATAAGTTAATTGGTGTGGCTCGTGATGCTCACCATTGGGTTTCACTAGATGGAACACGATTAGCGGCTCTCGGTACAGATAAAAAATTATACATTTATGCTAATGATATTCTTTATGATATTACCCCTGTAAGACAAACTAATTCTTCTGTAGCTAGTATTTTTACAACAACAAATGGTTC
>TARA_B100001093_G_scaffold288000_1_pt1 | contig 13015 bp, 9 predicted proteins | sample TARA_B100001093 | Tara Oceans TARA_B100001093 (sample SAMEA2623116) | marine metagenome | biome: marine biome (ENVO:00000447); feature: surface water layer (ENVO:00002042); material: "saline water (ENVO:00002010), including plankton (ENVO:xxxxxxxx)" | depth 5 m
ACTAGCGTTCGGAAGGTGCAGGGACAGCCACCGCTCCTGGTCGCGCGTATGCGCGAACACGCGACCAGCGTCTTCGCGGAGATGTCGGACCTCGCTCGACATACCGGGTCGATCAACCTCGGCCAAGGATTTCCCGACGCCGACGGTCCCGCAGAGATCGCCGAGATCGCGCGGGCGTGCATCGCGGACGGTCGTGGGAACCAATACCCTCCCGCGCCAGGAGTTCCCGATCTTCGTCAGGCGATTGCCGAGCACTCGGCACGCTTCTACGGGTTGTCGGTGGACTCTGATTCCGGCGTCGTCGTGACGACCGGTGCATCTGAGGCGCTGCAATCAGCCCTGCTTGCCTTCGTCGAGCGAGGCGACGAAGTTGTCATGTTCGAGCCGCGATTCGACATCTACGCGGCAGGGGTATCGCTTGCAGATGGGGTGCGCGTGGGAGTGCCCCTGTCCGGACCGGGGCTGCGTCCAGACATCGACAGGCTTCGCGCGGCGATTACTCCTCGCACCAAAGTGCTGTTGCTGAACTCACCCCATAACCCCACGGGCATCGTCTTTACCCGTGACGAGCTCGAAGCGGTCGCCGAGGTGGCCATTGAGCATGACCTGCTCGTCATCAGCGACGAGGCGTACGAGCACCTGTGGTTCGAGGATCATCACCACATACCGATCGCCACTCTGCCGGGAATGTGGGACCGGACGGTCACCGTCGGATCGGGTGGGAAGTCGTTCTCGTTCACCGGGTGGAAGGTGGGTTGGGCCTACGGTCCCTACGCGCTCATTCGTGCAGTGTCCGCCGTGCGGCAGCACCTCTCGTTTGTTTCAGGGGGACCGTTTCAGTACGCGATCGCCCACGGTCTTCGCCTTCCGGACACCTACTTCACCGAGTTTCGCCGGGACCTCGCCCTCAAGCGGGACCTACTCAGCAACGGGCTTGCCCGTTGCGGCCTCGGAGTCGTCCCCTCCCAAGGCACCTATTTTGTTACCACCGATGTGCGGCCACTGGGATACGACGATGGCGCGACGTTCTGTCGCGACACCGCGCATCGAGCCAAGGTCATTGCGATCCCGCACCAACTCCTGTGCGACGACTCGACTGTCGGACTCCCCTATGTGCGGTGGGCCTTCTGCAAGCAGCCCGAAGTCCTTGAACAAGCACTCGATCAACTGTCGGCAGGGCTGGCCCCATGACGATCATGGTCGACTCCGCCGTGTGGCCCTGGAGCGGTCGACTATGGGCACACTTGATCAGCGACACCTCTCTCGATGAACTCCACGCGTTCGCCGCTCGCCTGGCGTTACCCAAGCGATCCTTCGGTGGCGACCATTACGACATCACCGATGAACTACGCGATTGCGCCATCGCGGAGGGAGCGCAGCCGGTCGACTCTCGGACCATTGTGCGGGCCCTGCACGCTGCGGGTCTGCGCAGACGACCAGCCCGGGGTCATCAACCCTGACAATGCCGTTGCACTAGACCGCGAGAAGTTGCCCTTGGCCTGGAGACCTTGCCCCTAGGCCTGCAGAATCAAGCCCGACCCACCGGGGTCAACCCCGACGGTCATGGAATCACCGTCTTTGACGTCACCCGACAAGATCGCCACCGCCAACTTGTCGCCGACCGCCGTTTGCACCAGCCGCCGAAGAGGTCGGGCGCCGTAGATCGGGTCGAAACCGGTGTTGACCAACCACTGTTGGGCGTCCTCGGTCAACTCAATCGAGATGCGGCGCTCATCCAAACGTCGCTGGAGCTGCTCGATTTGGATCCGAGCAATACGCATCAATTCTTCACGATCGAGCGGATTGAACATGATCATCGCGTCGAGTCGGTTCACGAACTCCGGGCGGAACTGCTGCCGGACAACACCGAGCACCTGATCCTTGCGTTCATCGAACGGAACGTCGGTGTCGATAAGGAACTGTGAACCCATGTTGGACGTGAGGATCATGATCGAATTGCGGAAGTCCACCGTGCGACCCTGCCCATCGGTGAGACGGCCGTCATCGAGAACTTGCAGCAGCACGTCGAAGACTTCCGGGTGAGCTTTCTCCACTTCGTCAAGCAGAATCACCGAGTAGGGGTGACGACGCACGGCCTCCGTGAGTTGCCCACCCTCTTCATAACCGACGTACCCTGGAGGGGCACCAACAAGTCGTGCAACCGAGTGCTTTTCGGAGTACTCGCTCATATCGACGCGCACCATCGCGCGCTCGTCATCGAACAGGAACTCCGCGAGTGCCTTGGCAAGTTCAGTCTTGCCCACACCCGTGGGGCCGAGAAAGAGAAAAGATCCGGTGGGTCGATTCGGATCGGCGATGCCGGCCCGCGAGCGCCGTACGGCGTCGGATACTTGCCGAACCGCTTCGGACTGTCCGACAACGCGGCGTCCGAGTTCTTCCTCCATCCGAAGAAGTTTCTGTGTCTCGCCTTCCAGGAGGCGACCTGCGGGAATACCTGTCCAAGCGGCCACCACCTCGGCTATGTCGTCGGCGGTGACCTCTTCCTTCACCATGGTGGCTTCACGCTCGTTGGTCTCCCGAGTGACTTTCTCGAGTTCCTCTTCGAACGTTGGGATCTCCGCGTACAAGATTCGGGACGCCTGCTCGAAGTCACCTTCGCGCTGCGCCTTATTCGCGACGGCTCGAAGGTCGTCGATGAGGACCTTGATTTCACCGATTCGATCGAGGCCTTGCTTCTCGGCATCCCATCGTGCACGCATGCCGAGTAGTTCCTCTTCTTTGTCGGCGATCTCCGTACGGATCTTTTTGAGTCGCTCCTTGGATGCCTCGTCTGTCTCTTGCGAGATCGCGAGTTCTTCCATGCGAAGTCGATCGACCTGCCGTTGCAGTACATCGATCTCCACCGGAGAGGAGTCGATCTCCATGCGCAGGCGACTCGCGGCCTCGTCCATGAGGTCGATCGCCTTGTCCGGCAGAAAGCGTGAGGTGATGTAGCGGTCGGACAGGGTGGCCGACGCTACGAGTGCTGAATCGGAGATCACCACCTTGTGATGAGCCTCGTACTTCTCCTTGATCCCGCGAAGGATGGTGACGGTGTCCTCGACGGACGGCTGGTCGACGAGCACTTGCTGGAACCGGCGCTCGAGTGCGGCGTCCTTTTCTACGTACTCTCGGTACTCGTCGAGTGTTGTCGCGCCGATCATGCGGAGTTCACCTCGCGCGAGCATGGGCTTGAGCATGTTTCCAGCGTCCATCGCCGAGTCGCCGCCGGTGCCCGCACCGACGACGGTGTGAAGTTCGTCGATGAACGTGACAACTTGACCGTCGGATTGCTTGATCTCGTCGAGGACCGCCTTCAGTCGTTCTTCGAACTCTCCGCGATACTTCGCGCCAGCAACCATCGCCCCCAGGTCCAGCGCAATGAGAGTCTTCCCTGCCAGGGATGTGGGGACATCGCCCTCAACAATGCGGCGTGCCAGGCCTTCGGCAACAGCGGTCTTTCCCACTCCAGGATCACCGATCAACACGGGGTTGTTCTTCGTCCGGCGCGAAAGAACTTGAATCGTGCGCCGAATTTCGTTGTCGCGGCCGATGACGGGGTCGATCTTGCCCTCGCGTGCACGAGCCGTCAGGTCGACGCCGTACTTCTCCAGCGCCTGGAACGTGCTCTCTGGGTCCTGGGTCGTAACGCGCGCAGGCCCACGAATCTCCTGCAGAGCCTCCAAGAGCGCGGGACCCGTCGCGCCCGCCGCGGCGAGCATGTCGCTCACTCCGGGGCCACCTTCGTGCGCGAGGCTGACCAGCAGGTGCTCCGTGCTGACGTACTCGTCGCCGCGCTCTGTGGCCAGACTCTGTGCCGCGTTCAGCACCTTCAAGGCCGACTGATTCAACGTCGGCTGCGCGACGGAACTGCCTCGCGCGGAGGGCAGTGCCTGGATGGCGTTTCGTGCATCACGGGTCAGGGCAGTCGTGTCTGCCCCCACCGATTCCAGCAACGCGTTCGCGATTCCTGGTCCCATCTGCAGGAGCGAGTCGAGCAGATGAATCGGTTGGACCTGTGAGTTGCCGTTGCCAGCCGCGATGCGTACGGAAGCGCCAAGCGCGTCCTGGGCTTTCGTGGTGAATTGAATGTCCATGGTTGTGTCCTTTCCGTGCTTCGAATGGCGCAGAGCGACTAACGGCGACGCTGTCGTCTATGCGGCTGCCAGACAACGAGGGCGCGTGACGAAGCGTCTGCGCGGAACTCCTCGAGTCGGCGGCGTAGTTCGCGAACTTCTTCTTCGAGAGCGAGCACTCGTCGAATGCCTTCGAGGGGTAGGCCCTCGGCAGACAGTTGAGCGATCTCGCGCAGTCGGAAAATGTCTTGCCCGCTATACAAGCGGTTGCGTCCGCCCACCCGGGTCGGGCTGACAAGGCCTGCTCGGTCGTACTGACGCAGGGTTTGCGGGTGGAGCCCCGCCAATTCCGCCGCGATGGAGATCGCGTAGACGGGAGCGTCACTTGCGACCGAGAACGACTCTCGTTGCTCAGCCATTGGAATTTCCCGCCAGTGCACTCAAGTCTTTGCGGGGGTCCTCGCCTGCCACGAGATCCGCGTACGTCTGCAGGGCGTCGCGTTGCTCGTCGGTCATGTTCTGCGGCACGGCGACGTTCACCGTGACCAGAAGATCGCCGTTCTTTCCGTCTTTCCCCCGAACACCCTTGCCGCGCACTCGGAAAACCCGACCCGTGGACGTTCCCGAGGGGATCTTCAGCGTCACGGAATTACCACGCGGTGTGGGGACGGTGATCTGGCTACCGAGTGCCGCCTCGCTGAAGGTGATCGGTGCCGTCAGCGTGACGTTGTTGCCCTTGCGTCCGAAGATCGCGTGGTCGTCCACGTGCACGACGACGAAGAGGTCTCCGGCAGGCCCGCCGCGCTCTCCGGGACCACCCTTGCCCTTCAGTCGGATTCGCGATCCGTCCTTCACGCCTGCGGGAATGCGGGCGTGCACCGTTCGCGAGCTAACTCCACGCCCCGACCCCCGGCACGAGGTGCAGGGATCGTCGACGAAGAGTCCTCGACCTCGACACGATGGGCACGGCTCGGCGAAAGCGAAGCCGCCCGCGTTCCGCGACGTCTGTCCGGTTCCATCGCACGTAGGGCACACGCGCGGAACCGTCCCGGCCTTCGCGCCGGTCCCGTTACACACAGAACACGGCGCATCGCTACTCAAGCGCAGAGGAACGGTCACCCCATCGAGCGCGTCGTCGAAGGAGAGGGTCAATTCGCTCTCTAAGTCCTGACCGCGTCGCGGCTGACGGCTACGCCCTCCACCCCCTCGGTTAAACAATCCACCGAGGAAGTCGCCGAATCCACCACCGCTGTCACCGAAGAGGTCCTCAACGTTGACGTTGTATTGGCCACCCCCGAAACCTCCCGGGCCGCCGGCACCACCGAAGCCGCCACCCGGAAAACCTCCTCCAGCAAAGAGGGCACGAGCTTCGTCGTACTCCTTGCGCTTTACCGGGTCGGACAAGACGTCGTAGGCCTCAGAGACGTCCTTGAAGCGGGATTCGGCTGCGGCGTCTCCGGGGTTTTTGTCCGGATGGTTCTCGCGAGCGAGGGTTCGGTACTTCTTCTTAAGCTCGTCGGCACTGGCGTCTTTGGACACACCCAAAGTTGCGTAAAAGTCCTTCTCGAGCCAGTCCTTGTTCATCGTCCTTCGCTCAAATCCCTACTTGTTGGGTGTTGATCGCCGAGTAATCACGTGCCAGCGACGGCAACGCGTGCCGGCCGCAAAATGCGGTCGCCAAGTCGGTAGCCCGGCTGGTAGACGGTGGTCACCGTCGGCGTGGACACGTCGTCGTTGTCTTCGCTCGTCAGTGCTTCGTGCACGGTCGGGTCGAATTCCTCGCCCGAGGCTCCGAATTTCTCGAGCCCAAGTTTGGCCAGAACCGACTCCAGTCCCTCACCGACCGAGCGAAAGGCTCCGTCGAGTTCGTTGTGTTCTCGTGCTCGCTCGATGTCATCGAGTACCGGAAGCAGCTCCACAAGTGCCGATGCAACGGCCATCTGCTGCATGGTTTCTCGATCACGCTCGATCCGCTTGCGGTAGTTGGCGTACTCCGCGTGCACGCGCTGCAAATCGGCGGTCAGTTCGGCGACCTCAACCTCGATGCCGACCACGTCGCCTTCGATGACACTGGCCGCGGCTTCTTCCGCGGCCAGTGCATCGTCGGTGACAGACGTTGGGGCGACACCTTCCCGGACTTCGTAGGTCTCCGGATCGATACGGCGCTTGTCGCTGACGCGCACGCCCTCGCCGGCGTTCTCCTCTTCCGAATGTCCGGGGTCGGTCACTTGGCTTCTTCCTCGTCCACGATCTCCGCGTCGATGACCTCTTCCTCTGCGGAATCAGCAGCGTCCTCTGCGGCGCCCTCCGCTGTGGCAGAGCCATCTTGACCTTCTTGCTGAGCCATGGTGTACATCGCGGCACCGAGTGCCTGGCTCGCTTGAGCGACCTTGTCCGTCGCCGCCTTCATGGCGGCGAGGTCACCTGCTTCGATCGCTGCTTTGAGCTCGCCGAGGGGCTCTTCGACGTTGGGCTTCGCGTCCTCCGGAACACTGTCCGCGTTGTCCGCGAGGAACTTCTCCGTCTGGTAGACGAGGGCTTCGGCGTTGTTGCGAACGTCTGCTTCCTCGCGGCGCTCCTTGTCTTCCTCAGCGTGCTGCTCGGCGTCGCGCATCATCTGGTCGATATCTTCCTTAGACAACGCACTGCCGCCAGAGATAGTCATCGACTGCTCTTTGCCTGTCGCGGTGTCCTTGGCGGACACGTGCACGATTCCGTTGGCATCGATATCGAACGCGACCTCGATCTGCGGAATGCCCCGTGGAGCCGGCGGCAGACCGGTCAGTTCAAAGGTGCCGAGCTGCTTGTTGTATGCAGCCATCTCGCGCTCACCTTGATAGGCCTGGATCAACACCGACGGTTGATTGTCCTCGGCTGTCGTGAAGATCTCGCTGCGCTTGGTCGGGATTGTGGTGTTGCGCTCGATGAGCTTGGTCATCACGCCTCCCTTGGTTTCGATACCCAGCGACAGCGGCGTCACGTCCAGCAACAGAACATCTTTGACGTCGCCGCGCAGGACACCTGCCTGCAGGGCAGCTCCGATCGCGACAACCTCATCCGGGTTCACACCTTTGTTGGCTTCCCTACCGGTGACCTCTTTCACGAGATCCGCAACAGCGGGCATGCGGGTCGAACCGCCGACAAGAACGATCTGATCAATGGAGTCGACGTTTATGCCGGCATCTTTGATCACGGCCTCCACGGGAGCCTTCGTCCGCTTCAGAAGGTCAGCCGTCATCGACTCGAATTGAGCCCGGCTCAGCGACTCCTCGAGGTGTAAGGGCCCTTCGGCGCTCGCCGTGATGTACGGAAGGTTGATCGACGACTGCGTCGACGACGACAGCTCGATCTTCGCTTTCTCGGCAGCTTCCTGGAGGCGCTGCATCGCCATCTTGTCCTTCGACAAGTCGACACCGTGCGCGTTCTTGAACTGAGTGACCATCCACTCGACAAGGGCGTCGTCCCAGTCGTCGCCTCCAAGATGGTTGTCACCGCTGGTCGCCTTGACTTCCACCACTCCGTCACCGATCTCAAGCAGCGAAACGTCGAACGTTCCGCCACCGAGGTCGAATACCAGAATCGTCTGCTCGGTCTCGCCCTTGTCAAGTCCATACGCCAGGGCTGCTGATGTGGGCTCGTTGATGATGCGCAGGACGTTGAGTCCGGCGATCTCGCCGGCCTCTTTCGTTGCCTGACGTTGGGCGTCAGAGAAGTACGCGGGCACGGTGATGACCGCGTCGGTCACGGTGTCACCCAGATAGGACTCCGCGTCTCGCTTCAACTTCATCAGGGTTCGCGCGCTAATCTCTTGCGCGGTGTATTTCTTGTCGTCGATCTCGACGGTCCAGTCCGTGCCCATATGGCGTTTGACGGACCGGATGGTGCGGTCGATGTTCGTGACGGCCTGGCGCTTGGCAACTTCGCCGACGAGCACCTCGCCGTTCTTGGCGAAGGCAACGACGGACGGCGTGGTCCGAGAACCTTCGGCATTGGCAATAACGACGGGGTCTCCGCCTTCGAGGACCGATACGACCGAGTTGGTCGTTCCCAGGTCGATACCTACTGCTCGAGCCATGGTGGCTTCACTCCTTGCTCTCTTCTTCTCCGGCCAGGGTCGGGGCGGAAGTTCTCCCGCTGCGATCCCCTCCGGGTGGTCTTTGGACTCAAGTGTGACCCATAGCGACTCCTAATTGCAAATCGAGACGCATACTACTTGAGTCTGGTAGACTCATATAAGAAAACCCCGTGCTGGCGGGGAAAAATTCCCCATGCCGGGCCCCATCAGCGTGATGTAGATCACCCACCCAACGGGCTGGGATCAATCTGCGTCCCCTGCTGCATCCCCGTGCCCCTAGTAGCGTGCTCGCGTGAGTTCCGCCCTCGCCACGGCCTTGACGGTCATCGCCGCGATCGCCACCGTGGTAGCGATCGTCCTCTTTGCTCGGACCCTTACCGGAATGGTGCGCACCTACCAAGGAGGGCAGCCCACCCGCAGGTCGGACAATCCAGGCCAGCGCACCGCCACCCTGCTGCGCGAAACGCTTCTGGCCAGCCGCCTGAAGCAGCAACCGGTGGGCGCCATCGTCGCCACGGCACACTGGATCGTGCTGGTCGCTTTCTTCGTCCTCTTCTTGACGTTGGTCACGGCCTACGGACAGCTACTCAGCCCCGATTTCGTGATTCCCCTACTCGGCCACTTCCCCCCGTTCGAGTGGCTCGTCGAGAGCCTCGCCTGGCTCATGGTGCTGTCGATCGTTTTCCTGATCGCGCTGCGCGTGTCCAATCGGCCGGACTCCAAAGGACGCAACTCCCGCTTCTTCGGTTCGACTATGTGGCAGGCCTACTACGTCGAGATAACGATCCTTCTCGTCGGCGTCTGCGTCATCGCTTTGCGAGCGATGGAGTACGCACTCGGCTCCTCCAAGGGTGAGTCGTGGGCCACCGCCGTGCACTTCCCCTTCACGGCATGGATCGGGTCATGGTTCGCACAGACGCCCGACTCCACACTCGAAACCGGCATCGCCATCGTGGCGTTCATCAAGATCACCGTATCCCTGGCCTGGTTGATCACTGTGGCGGCGCAGCCGACGATGGGCGTTGCCTGGCACCGCTTCTTGGCTTTCTTCAATGTGTGGTTCCAGCGCAATGCGGATGGACGACCGGCACTCGGTCCCCTGCAAGCCATCGCCGTCAAGGGTGAGGCCATCGATTTCGAGAACATCGACGAGCTCGACGATGACGCATCCCTCGGCGTCGGCACGATCGGTGATTTCACATGGAAGGCGTTGCTCGACGTCAACACGTGCACCGAGTGCGGCCGGTGCCAGAGCCAGTGCCCGGCCTGGAACACCGAGAAGCCGCTCAGCCCCAAATTGTTGACCCTCGCCCTGCGTGAGCAGTCCCACGCCGCGGCTCCCTGGTTGCAAGCTGCGGCGGACCAACGCTCCAATCTGCATGAAGACGTTCTCGGGATCGCCGAGCGACAACTGATCGCAGACGGCGACGGCGACCCCTGGGCGCAGACATCCGGTGGCGTGATGAGCCCGGACGTTCTGTGGAGTTGCACTACCTGCGGAGCGTGTGTGCAGCAGTGTCCTGTCGACATTGCACACATCGATCACATCGTCGACATGCGTCGCTATCAGGTATTGATGGCGAGCGAGTTCCCGAGCGAACTCAACGGCCTGTTCAAGAACATCGAGAACAAGGGCAACCCCTGGGGTATGAACGCCTCCGACCGCAACGCATGGATCGAAGAGGTCGACTTTCCCGTGCGCGTCTTCGGCATGCACGGTGAAGACGAAATTCCCGCAGACGTCGAGTATCTGTTCTGGGTCGGCTGCGCCGGCGCATTCGAGGATCGAGCGAAGCAGACGACGAAGGCCGTTGCCGAACTCCTGCACATGGCCGGCGTGGAATTCATGGTGCTCGGCGAGGGCGAGACCTGCAACGGGGATCCGGCTCGTCGTGCCGGGAACGAATTCCTCTTCCAGATGCAAGCCATGCAGAACGTCGAAGTGCTCAACGAGATCAAGGCCACGAAGATCGTCGTGACGTGCCCCCACTGCCTGAACACCCTAGGTAGGGAATACCCGCAACTCGGAGGCAACTACGAAGTCGTGCACCACACGGAGTTGCTCAACTCACTCGTCGACGACGGCAAGATCACGGCCGTCAAGCCCGTGGCTCGCACCGTGACCTACCACGATCCGTGCTACCTCGGTCGACACAACGACGTCATCACGCCGCCACGCGAACTGATCGGTGACACGGGGGCTTCGCTCACCGAGATGCCGCGTCATGGCAAGCAGTCCTTCTGCTGCGGCGCGGGCGGTGCGCGGATGTGGATGGAGGAGAAGATCGGCACCGCGGTCAACAAGACCAGGGCCGACGAAGCCATCGCAACCGGGGCTCAGACGGTCGCCGTCGCCTGCCCGTTCTGCTCGGTGATGATGAGTGACGCCGTCGCCGCAAAGCAGCAAGACGGCGGGGCCGAGGGTGTGGAGGTCACGGACGTAGCACGCTTAATGCTTCAGTCCGTCAAGAGTGACTAAGCGCGAGAGTTCGTCAGACCTGCGTGCGGTGGAAATTCGCGAATGAGCGGCTCGGGGTCGGTCCGCGCTGCCCTTGATAGCGAGACCCGTACTTCTCGGATCCATACGGATGCTCAGCCGGTGATGACAGTCGGAACAGGCACAACTGTCCGATCTTCATGCCCGGGTAAAGCGTTATCGGAAGGGTCGCCACGTTCGACAGCTCGAGCGTCACGTGACCGGAGAAACCTGGATCGATGAACCCCGCCGTCGAATGAGTGAGCAAACCCAGGCGCCCCAGGGACGACTTTCCTTCGAGGCGTCCGGCGACGTCATCGGGGAGTGTCACCACCTCGAAAGTAGATCCGAGCACAAACTCACCAGGGTGCAGGATGAACGGCTCATCACCTTCGGGGTCGATCAGCCGGGTCAGGTCTGGCTGCTCCACACTCGGATCGATGTGCGGGTACTTGTGATTTTCAAAGACTCGGAACCAGCGGTCCAGTCGCACGTCAATGCTCGACGGCTGGATCATCCCCTCGTCGTAGGGGTCGATCTGCACCCTGTCGGCCGCGACCTCTGCCTTGATGTCCCGGTCACTCAGAAGCACGGGGGCGAGGCTACTCGCCCTGGGAGCGAAGGGGGCAATCAGTCTCCGTCAGCGAACACTGATGGGTCGTCGGGCACATCGGCCGCGTGTTCGTTCAGTGCTTCGATGGGAACGGCGAACAATGCTGCCTCGTTCGTTGCCTTGAGGACAACCGGGGCGGCTACCCCGTCGTGGAACGCCTGCAGCCACCGACCCGCGCAGACTCCCCAGCGATCACCCGGCTTGAGACCAGGGAATCCGAATTGGGGATGCGGCGTCGAGAGATCGTTCCCGATGGACTTCTGGTGCTCGAGGAACTCGGCGGTCACCACCGCGCACACCGTGTGAGAACCAATGTCTTCAGGGCCGGTATTGGTGAAACCGTCCCGGTAGAAGCCCGTCAACGGCTCGAGGCTGCACAACTCCAGCGGCTCTCCTAACACGTTGTTCTGGTTCACGTTTTGGTCCACATGACCAGCGTAGGGGCGGAACCCACCCAGCGCTACGCGCGTCGTACCTATCGTGAACCACCCGATCCGACGAGCCTCGACCTTCACCCTTACCGCGATCATCATCGGCCTCATCACCGCTCTCGTCGGTCTGGGTCCCGCGCACGCCGCCTCGAGCCCCCTTCTGGACGCCCAAGAACTCCGAAGCGACGTGTCCGCTCTGACAAATGACTACATCGACCGCTACCAGGATCGACTCACACCCGAACAAGAGCGCCAGTTGACCCGGGCTGCTCGTCAAGCTCGACGTGAGATGACGACGCTCGTTCGGGTAATCAAGAAGGCCGAGCGGAGGGATACTCCCGCCGCCTGGAAGGCCGCGTATCGACAACATCAACGAGCAGCCGCGATGGTCGATGGGCGCTTCGACGACGTTCGCGCAACGTTGGAGTCGGAGTTGACGTTCGTTGAGAGGCTTTCGGCTTTCTCCGACTACTCGAGTTCGATGCGTGACTTCCGATCACTGGGAGTAGAACTCGCCAGGCGCGCCGGCAAGTAGACTCGGGCACCCCACGCGGGTGTAGTTCAATGGCAGAACATCAGCTTCCCAAGCTGACAGTGCGGGTTCGATTCCCGTCACCCGCTCCATGATTCGCACGGGCCGCGATTCACAGGAACCGGCCGACTGCGTTGGCGATCGCTACTGGGGTAGGCGTCGAAACAAGGGTCGAGGCACCGCCTTCACGGCGGTCATCAGGAACCGCAACGGGCCGGGTACGTAGATGACGCTCTTGCCTTTGCGCAGCGCCTGCACGATCGCTGTGCCGACGACCTCGGGATCGGTCGTCATCGGCGCCTCGGGCAAGCCATCACTCATTCGGGTGCGCACCATGCCGGGGCGCACGATCAAGACAGACGCTCCGGAGCCAACCAGGGCGTCGCCAAGACCCTGAGCAAAAGCATCCAGGCCGGCTTTTGTCGACCCGTACACGTAGTTCGACCGACGCGCACGGTCCCCCGCCACACTCGACAGCACCACGAGTTTTCCGTGGCCTTGCCGACGCAACCGTTGGGCAACATTCAGCCCGACGCTCACCGCGCCTGTGTAATTGATTGTGGCAACCTCCACGGCTTTCGTCGGATCGGCTTCCGCTTCCGCTTGATCTCCCAGGACACCGAAACACAGCAGCACGATGTCGATATCTCCGTCATCGAAAACGCCATCAACGAACGCACCATGGCTGCCGGTATCCGCAGCGTCGAACAGGGTCGTCTCCACCGAGGGAATGCCCAACGCACCCAGGTGCGCTGCCGCTCGATCGATTTCCGCCGACGGCCGCCCCGCCAACACCACCCGACGAAGCCGGG
>TARA_B100001093_G_scaffold133184_1_pt1 | contig 13007 bp, 13 predicted proteins | sample TARA_B100001093 | Tara Oceans TARA_B100001093 (sample SAMEA2623116) | marine metagenome | biome: marine biome (ENVO:00000447); feature: surface water layer (ENVO:00002042); material: "saline water (ENVO:00002010), including plankton (ENVO:xxxxxxxx)" | depth 5 m
GAGTGCGTAAAATAATGATGGCCAATCTAAAAAGGAGTTCTTTTGAACTTTGGAGAAAAAGAGTTAAAGGAAGAAAAACAAAGCATAGCTCTACTTCTCATTCAACAAGATTTAAATCTTCAGATCAAAAATAAATGAAATATTTTAAACCATTTATGCCATTTATAGCTTGCTGGATACTGCTATTAAACTCAAATAATTTTCAATCTGTTGCACTAATTAATGGTATAGGTCAATTAGTATTATTTCTTTTTTTAGTATGTATTCCAATTTGGATAACAAAAAGAATGTCTTATGTCGATATTGGTTGGCCATTGGGAGTTGCATTGATAGGTATTATTACAATGATTTTAAGTAAAAATTTAAGTCCTAAAATTATCTTAATGTCAAGCGCATATATAATTATTGGATTTAGAATGGGTATAGGGATTCTAAATATGTGGAGATTAGGATTACTTAGAAAAGAATTTTCTAGATATCAATACCAAAAAATCATATGGAAAAAATCCAAGAAAAATAATACTCAACTAGCACAACAAGTTGACGCTATTTCTCAAGGATTCGCTAATGCAACATTCTTATCCTTACCAGCTCTAATGATTTGGGCAGATAGCAACGTGTTAAATTATGTGAATAATATAATTTTTCTAGAATTTGTAGGATTATTCGTTTTTGTTTTAGCAATAATTTTTGAATCAATTGCTGACATTCAAAAAATAAACTTCAATAAGAAAATGAAAAAATCTGGTAGAAAGAATATGGTTTGTGATATAGGACTTTGGAAATATACTCGACACCCTAATTATTTTGCAGAATGGATGGTTTGGAATGGTTTAATTATAGCTTCGATACCATCATACATAGGATTGTATAGACAAGAGTCTTTCATTATTTTTGCCTTTTTAGGATTATCATTGATTTATACATCAAGAATAATGTATTTGACATTAGTATACCTCACAGGAGCTATTCCATCCGAATACTACTCTGTCCAGAAAAGACCAGACTATAAAGCATACCAACAATCAACCAATATCTTTTTCCCTGGTTCTAAAAAGGTATAAAAAAATAGTTTTTTTGGATCGGTAGATAATTTCATTTAAAAAAAGATCTTAAATATCATTCGTCTTCACTATCAATATTGACTATATCATTTCCATTAATATTAATGCGAATTTTTACATTTTCACTTTTATCCCCATCTAAATTTTCAAACTCTTCGATATCAATCTCAAATTCTTGATTTCCATTAATAATATCTTCTCTAAGTTTGTCAAATTCTTTTTCTGAAATAACTCCTTTATCAAGAGCAACTTTTAAATCTAAGAGCTCTTGTCCTGTAGATATATTTTTATTGATGTGTAATTCTGCTTGACCTTCATTAAATGAACCACAACTGATAATTAACGCAACTAGCAAAAATCCTATAATATTATTTTTCATATTTTATCCTTTTTTTTATTTCTGTAATAAACTATCAATAACACTTGGGTCTGCAAGCGTCGAAGTATCACCCAAGTCGTCTGTTTCGTTTTGGGCAATTTTCTTTAAAATTCTTCTCATAATTTTTCCAGATCTCGTTTTTGGAAGTCCAGAGCAGAATTGAATAACACTCGGTTTAGCATGAGGTCCAATAATTTTGGTAACGGTAGCTAAAATATCTTTTTTGATTTTTTCAGATGATTCTACTCCTGTCATTAGAGTAACAAAAGCATAAATGCCTTCTCCTTTAATTTCATGCGTATATCCTATCACAGCAGCTTCAGCAACACCACTTGCTTCACCGATAGCACCTTCCACTTCAGCAGTGCCAATTCGATGTCCAGATACATTTAATACATCATCTACCCTACCTGTAATCCAAAAATATCCGTCGTCGTCTATATATGCTCCATCGCCCGTAAAATAATTTCCTGGAGCTTGTGAAAAATAAGTATCTATGAAACGTTGATGATCTCCATAAACAGATCGCATTTGGCCCGGCCATGACTGCGTCATTACTAAAAATCCGGTAGCATTACGTTCGGTTATTTCATTTCCATCTTCATCTAAAATTGCTGGCACTATTCCAGGCAACGGCAAGGTAGCTGATCCTGGTTTTGTAGGAACGCATCCTGGGATAGGAGACATTAAAATTCCACCAGTTTCAGTTTGCCACCATGTATCAACAATAGGACAATTTCCATTCCCGATAGTATTAAAATACCAATGCCATTCTGGAGATTTGATTGGTTCTCCAACAGTTCCCAACACTTTTAAACTAGATAAATCATATTTACTTACCCAACTATCTCCTTCCTTCATTAAGGCTCTTAGTGCTGTTGGAGCAGTATAAAACACATTCACGTTGTGTTGTTCAACAATTTGCCAAAATCTTCCAAAATCAGGGTAATTTGGTACCCCTTCAAAAATCACTTGAGTAGCAGCATTGGAGAGAGGTCCATACACAATATAAGAGTGTCCAGTAATCCATCCAATATCGGCAGTACACCAATACACATCGTCTTTATTATAATCGAACACTAGTTCATGTGTATGTGATGCGTATACAATATATCCACCCGTTGTATGCAGGACTCCTTTTGGTTTTCCAGTTGATCCAGAGGTATACAAAATAAACAATGGATCTTCTGCATCCATTACTTCCGGTTCACATTCTGATGCACATCCATCAATAAACTGATTCCAGGTAAAATCTCTTCCTTCTTGCATGTGCATAAGGTTTCCAGAGCGCTCTACCATTACAACCGTCTTCAATGATGGACAATCGTTTGCAATCTCATCTGCATTTTCCTTCATCTTGATATCAAACTTTGAACCTCGTACTCCATTGTCTTGAGTAATTAATAGCTTACACTCAGAATCATTTATTCTATTTTTCAGTGCGTCGCTTGAAAATGCACCAAAAACTACTGAATGTACTGCTCCTATTCTTGCACAAGCTAACATGGCTATAATTGCCTCTGGAATCATTTGCATATATATACAAACTCTATCCCCTTTTTGAATGTTAGCTTTTTTTAAACCATTAGCAAATTGGGATACTTTTTGTAAAAGTTCTTTATAAGATACTTCTTTAGATATGTTGGGATCATTGGATTGCCAGATAAGAGCTGTTTTGTCACCTAATCCGTTTTTGATGTGACGATCCAAACAATTATAAGATGCATTGAGCTTTCCATTAGAAAACCATTCAATATGAGATTGATGAAAGTCAGTCTTATTTATATCCGTCCATTTTTCAAACCAATCAATTCGCTCAGCAACTGATTCCCAATACGAATTAGAATCATGTTCTGCGCTTTCTCGCACCAATTGATATTGATGAACATCATCGAAGCCTATTGAAGATTTAAATGCTGCTGGAACTGGATATTTTTTCACAAAAATAAATTAGGATGGTAACACATAAAAGTAAATTGATATATAATGACATGTGCTACCAAGCAATACAAAAATATGCCAAATAAAATGGTTATACTTAATAGTCTTATCCATTAAATAAAAAATAACGCCGACTAAATAAGTTAAACATCCAGCAGTAATCCACCATAGTGCTGGCGCTGGAATAGCATCAATAAATGCGTCTATAAAAAATAACCATAATCCACCCATAAAAATATATAGCAATGTTGATATAAAATTATATTTACCTGTGGTAAATATTTTCCAAAGAATACCAATAAAAGCTAATAGCCATATTAATGAGAAAAGTAACCAACCTTTGCTCCCTTGTAAAAGAGTTAAGGTAATTGGTGTATACGATCCTGCAATTAAAATATAAATTGAAATCATGTCAAACATGCGTAATCTATATCGAGATGTTGGTGTTTTAGCATTGTGGTATAGTGTTGATGCGATGTACATCAAAGAAAGACTAAAGCCATAAATTAGTAAACTTATAAAGTACGTAAATTGATAATTTTGCAGTCCTTTTGTGATCAAAAAATATAATCCCATAATACTTAGAATAAATCCTAAACCATGAGAAGTCACATTTAATCTGTCTTCTTTTTTTGAATAAAAAAATTGATTTGGCAAATCACTCATTTAAAAGATTACAAATATTAGTCACACTTTACAATGAATGTTTCACTAAATTGTATCGCTTTTTATTATTTTAACTAACTAAGGAGGGGAAAAATGAAAAAACTATTAATTTTAGTTGCTGTTCTAACTTCATTTACATTTGCCCAATATAATTCTAACGGTACTGATAATACTGTGGTTATGTGGAGCAAATATAAATGGACCAATATGTCTGAAGTAGACGGTGGATCAGCTGCTGATAGGAACCAAGCTGTAAATACTTGGTATTCAAAAACTAATCAAGCAAACAAATTACTTAAAAGCAGTATGTTTCTGTATCACTATTGGACAGGTGCTGTTGAAGATGTACATATCGTAAACGAATATGCAAGTGTTGAAGATGCGACTGAAGCAATTAGAACTGCTGGTAAAATTCGTCAAACAGCCTTTCCAAATGATGAAGAAAGAAGAGCTGCATGGAATCACCAATCAAAATACTTTGATAACTATCACGAAGATCTTCATATTTTTGAAAATCACGTAGCTCTCGAAAAGAAAAGAAGTGGTGGATTTGGCAATTCAACTATCGTAACTGCAACTGTAGGATATTTTCAGCCAATGGGTTTAGTGGAAAATGGTTCAGCAGAAGAGCGTTATAAATTGTTAAAAAAATTCCAAAAAGAAGTAATTGCTAATAATCCAAAAATTGTTAGCCAAAAAATATTAACGCACCTTTGGTCAGGGAAAGTTGTTGATGGGTACTTCCCTGTAATTACTATCTCTGAATATAATTCAATGGAAGATGCAGATAATGCTGGGGACGATAATCCTGCATTATTCAGCAAAGCATTCTCAGAAGAAGAAGGCGCAGCATATGCTAAGTATTGGGCACCAGGACGTCATGAAGACATCGGGTTATTTAATAACTGGCTTGGAGCTAATAAATAGTTACTTTCTGTAGAAAGGGCTGGCACAATGTCAGCCCTTTTCTTTATCTTATCAGGTGATTAAACCTGAAAAATCAAATAAAAGTTCAAAAAAGATTCAAGTGCGATCAATGTTTAACAGCATTGCACATCGCTATGACTTTATCAATGGAATTATGACATTCAATATGGATAAATATTGGCGAAGAGAAGTTTGTAAAATAGTTTTAGAAAATAATCCAGATACAATTATTGATATTGCTACAGGTACTGGCGATATAGCGTTTGATCTAATTCAAAAAAATAATTGCATAATTGGAATCGATAATGCTAAACAAATGCTTGAAATTGCTAATCAGAAAAAAACTTCAGGTAATATTAGCTTTCAACTTGAGGACGCAGAAAATATGAGTTTTAAAAATAATTCATTCAATGCTGCAACAGTAAGTTTTGGAGTGAGAAACTTTGAAGATCTATTCAAAGGATTAACGGAGATTAAAAGAATTTTAACACCGGGAGGCAAGTTAGTAATTCTTGAAACTGCTGTTCCATCATTCTTTATTTTGAGATTTGGATATTTTCTTTACACTAAAATGATTATTCCTCTAATTGGAAAAATTATTGCACAAAATAAAAATGCATATAAATATTTATCAAATTCAGCAGAACATTTTCCCCACGGTGAAGAATTCAAATTAATTTTGGAAAGAATAGGATTTAAAGATATCGGAATAAAATATTTATCTTTAGGAATAGTCAATATCTACTATGCTTCAAAGCCAAAATGATTATTTTAAAATACCATTTTGAGTAATTATATAATCCATTTTTATATCATGATATTCTTCAAATGAAGAATCTTCAAATTGAAAATTATACGCAAGTCCAATACAAATTATTGATTTTTTTTCTAACAAAGCTCTATCATAAAATCCGCCACCCATTCCTAAACGAAATAATTGCTTATTAAACGCTACACACGGTATTAGAGCCATGTCAATATCAGATAGATTAAAAAATTCTTTATTTTTTGGTTCTAAAATTCCAAACTTATTTTTAATTAATTCTTCTCTACGATCATATTCGGCAAACAAAATTTCGTTTGATTCATTTTGAATAACAGGAAGTAATACTTTTTTATTTCTTGAATGCAGATATTTAATTATTTCAAGCGTACAAGCTTCATTATCAAAAGGATAATATAATGCTATTGAATCATATGGTAATTCCTTTGAAAATTTTAACCATTGAGACAATAGATTTTCTGATAATCTTGCAACATGAGCTTTGGAAAGAAGTGATCTCTCAAATCTATTTTTAGTTCTTAGTTTTTCTTTGACAGACATTTTAGAATGCTAAAATAATATATAATTGGTGCAAAAAACCAAATTAGTTGAGGAATAATAGTTAACTCATTTCCATTAATAGTTATGAAGACGGGATTATACCAGTTATCGATAAATAACCACAGTTTACCATTCCCATTAAGATCTACTAGAAACTCAGAAAAACTTCCCCATAAAATCATTATTAACAATGCATTTAAATTGAATTTGTTTAAAAAATCTGACTGCTTGAGAATCAATTTTGAAAGGTAAACTCCAATGAAAAAAATCAAACCATCGATAAATGAATAAGCAATATTTCTTACTAGAGGAAGATCGATTGGCCAATCAATTAATATTAAATGAAATGATTTTCCTGCCAATGAGAATGGAATTTCCCAAGTTAAGCCAACTAAAACTCCTATAAAATACAACGAGAAAGATTCTTTAGATATATAATTGAAATAATAAAGGACTATAAATGCTAAGGGTGTGATGTGACCAATAATAAAAGCAGTCCACATCATTTGATTAGCTGAAAATATATCCATTATTTTTTAATAATAGTTGTTCCAGCCTTGCCATCAATTGCATCTTGTAAATTGTCAATATTTGTAATAATAACTTTCTTGCCATGATGTTTTAAAAAGTGGATAGCAGAACGAATTTTCGGCCACATGCTCCCTTGCTGGAAATGTCCTTCTTCTTGATATTGTTTAGCTTCTTTGTCCGTCATTATATCTATTGATGTTTGATTATCTTTTCCATAATTCAGATATACTTGATCTATATCGGTAACAATGTAATATTCGTCAGCTCTTATTACTCTTCCAAGTTTTGAGGCTGTTAAATCTTTATCAATAACAGCATCAATCCCTTTATAATTTTCATTGTCATCTACAAAAACTGGAATACCTCCACCTCCAGCAGCTAAAACTATAATTCCTGCATGTACTAAAGTTCTAATACTAATACCATGCATTACAAAGTCAGGATCAGGGGATGGTACCACTCTTCTCCATTCGCCGGGGTCTTGTTCTTTTACAATCCAACCCATACTTTTTGCTCTTTTTTCAGCTTCTTTTTTTGAAAAACGTTTTCCCACAAACTTAGTTGGGTTTTTTAAAGATGGGTGGTTAGGATCAACTACAACCTGTGTAACCAAGGTTACCACTTCTTTGTCAATTTTTTCCTGATTTAAAATATTTTGAAATGTTTGCTGAATCATATAGCCGATAGTTCCTTGTGTGCCAGCCACGCAAATACCAAGAGGAATTGGTGGCACTTCATCTTGCGTTAAATCCATTCGCAATAACTCATCTCCTACTTGAGGACCATTTCCATGCGTAATACAGATATTATAATCTTCCCTTAAAAATTTAATTATTTCTGTTAAGGATTTTCTAGTGTTGCCAAATTGCTCTTTAACAGTTCCAGCTTGTTGCTTATTGGAAAGAGCATTCCCTCCTAGTGCTATAATTGCAGTTTTTTCCATATGTTTTATCCTATCTTTCAGTGTAATTTAAAGATGTTATTATCATAAACAACATTTTTAATAAGGAGCATTTATGTCTTTTAAAAAGTATTTATTAATTATTATAATTTTATTATTCACAACAAATTGTTCAAATGATTCTCAAGAATTATCTATTGATTACGAAAAATATACACTAGACAATGGTCTTAAGGTCATTCTACACAAAGATAGTTCAGATCCTTTAGTTGCGATTTCTACCATTGTACATGTGGGATCAAATAGAGAAAAACCAGGCAAAACTGGATTTGCTCACTTTTTTGAGCACATGGCTTTTACTGCATCTGAAAATACTCCTCGAGGTGCAAATAGATTACTCATTCCTACTTGGGGCGGAAGCAGGAACGGAGGAACAAGCTTTGATTACACCATTTATTATGAAATAGTACCAAAAGACGCATTAGAAAAGTTAATGTGGATTGATTCAGATCGTTTAGGTTTTATGATTAATACCGTAGATGCTGAAACGCTGGAAGGAGAAATTCAGGTTGTCAAAAATGAAAAAAGGCAACGTGTAGATAATCAACCATATGGTCATAGCAGCGGTATTATACAAAAAGCACTTTACCCTCAAGGACATCCTTATAGTTGGTCAGTGATTGGAGAGCTTGAAGACTTACAAGCTGCAACCATAGAAGATGTAAAAGAATTTTATAACGAATTTTATGGCCCAAGTAATGCAACTGTTGTTATCGCAGGAGATATTGATTTCAAAGAAACAAAACAACTAGTTGAACGCTGGTTTGGAGAGATAAAGCCCAATGAAAATGTTATTGAAAAACCAGAAGTGAGACTGGTGTCTTTATCTGAAACTAAAAAATTATATCATTTAGATAAATATGCTCAGCTTCCTCAACTCTCACTTACTTATCCAAGCGTTGAACAGTTTAGCAAAGATTCATATGCATTGAACACTTTGGGAGAGCTGTTATCAGATGGAAGAAATTCTGTTTTTTATAAAGAAATTATCGAGAAACAAAAATTAGCACCATCTGCATCTGCCTATAATTATTCATCTGAAATTGCAGGACAATTCAGTATGAGTGTTAGAGCAAACCCTAATACATCTTTAAATGATATTTATGATGCTATTATGCAATCATTAGCAAATTTTGAAGCAAACGGTGTGAGCGACAATGATCTTAAACGTATTAAAGCAGGTCAAGAAACAGCCTTTTATAATAGTATTTCTACCAATCTTAGCAAAGCTAGGCAGCTTGGATTTTATAATGAATATGCTGGAGACCCAGGATTTGTCACAACTGATATTGCTAATATTTTAAGCGTTACAAAAGAAGATGTCATGCACGTTTATAATAAATACATCAAAGATCAACATGCTGTCATTTTAAGTGTAGTTCCTCAATCTCAACCTGAATTAATTCTAAATGATTCAGATGAAGCATTTATTAAGGAGGAGCAAGTAGTAAGAGGCAAAGAAAAGCAATTTGATATGAAATATGGTCAAGAAAATAAGCCATTTGTGAAAACAGAAACTAAATATGACCGTTCAGAACCTGCGCTTGGAGAATTACCTTTATTAACCATTCCACAGGTGTGGACAAATAGTCTTTCTAATGGTACAAAACTATATGGTATAGAAAATTCTGAATTACCATTAGTACAGTTTTATTTACGTATTGATGGAGGACAATTATTAGACCCAGCAGAAAAGAAAGGTACTGCAAGCTTAGTTGCAAATCTAATGGATGAAGGAACTAAAAGCAAAACACCAGCTGAACTGGAAGAGGCGATTGATCTTCTAGGATCTTCAATTTCTATTAGTGCAGGCTTAGAAAGTATTAGTTTATCTGGTAACAGCTTAGCTAAAAATCTGGGTGCTACTCTTGATTTAGTAAATGAAATATTAACAGAGCCACGATGGGATGAAAAAGCATTTGAAATTGCTAAAACTAGAAGGTTAGCTTCTATTCAACAGGTAAAAGGTAATCCACAGTCCTTAGCGTTTAATGCTTTGAATAAGAAATTATATGGTGATAATCATCCATCTGCAACGCCGTTAGGAGGAACCGCTAAAAGTGTTGAGTCAATTACTATGACTGATTTAAAAAACTATTTTAACGCAAATATATCTCCTCAGGTTGCTCACTTTCATATTGTTGGAGATATCAATGAGAAAGAAGCTCTAAATGTGTTAAGCGGTTTTAATAAAAAATGGAATGGAGATTCTGTTGAAATACCAACAATAGCAATGGTAGGTACACCATCAAAACCAGTAGTATATTTTATTGATATACCTGAAGCTAAACAATCTGCTATTACGGTTGGTACATTAACGATCCCAGGTACGGATCCACTTTTATATCCTTTGGATGTTACTAATAACAGATTAGGTGGAGGAATGGAGGCTAGATTAATGAGAACTCTGCGTTTAGAAAAAGGATATACTTACGGGGCAGGATCTTTCTTACGACCAAATAAATTTCAAACACCTTTTTATGCATACTCACAAGTACGTACAAATGTAACATTAGAATCATTAGAAATTTTCAGAGACTTAATTACTAATTATGCTTCCACATATTTCCAAGATGATTTAGATGTGACAAGAAATAAGTTAATCAAAAGTAATGCGCTAAGATTTGAAACGCTTGGAAGTCTTATTGCTATGCTTGATACTATCAGCAAGTACAGCCTTCCTTTAAATTACATTGCTAATCAACAAGATGTATTAACAGGGATGACTGTAGAAGATGTGCAGCAATTGGCCAATGATTATCTAAATGGAAAACATATGATTTATGTTGTTGCTGGTGATGCTAAGACTCAATTAGAATTAATTGAAAAATTAGGGTTTGGAAAAGCTGTACTATTAGATAGAGAAGGAAATAATTTATAAATTTTATTATTGATAATATTTCATTTCTTTCAATATGCTCTAGCTATCAATCTTGTGAAATAATACTGATCCTGCCCCTATTGCTATCTATTTCACCATCGTTAGCAATATAATCAAAAGACGTTCCACCTGGTCCATTATATGTAACTTGATCAATGTCTAAATCTAAAGTACCTGAAGATGGGAAAGCAACGATCCTAAAAACTAAATTTTCATCATCAATGTCTTCTCCTTCAAGTGTCATAATATTATCTCCTGAAGTAATAAAAAAAGATCCATTTTGAACAATGGGTGGGTCGTTAACAGGTAAAACATTAATAACTATGCCTCCCAAGTTAGACGAATTACTTTCATTTGAAATTGTATAAGAAAATGATTCAATACCAAAAAAATTGGGATTAGGTATATACGTTAAATTTCCAGCTACAATATTTAAATTTCCATTTTGAGGATTTTCAGAAATAGTATAAGTCAATCCACTTGAAGAATTATCTGTTTTTGGTAAAGAAAAAGTGATTTGACTATCTTCGTTTACCTCTAAATCAAAATTTATGATCTCAGGAATTTGTGTAGGCTTATCTGGACCTGCGGCATTATTGTCACATGCTAAAAAACTTGAAGTCGTAAATATTAAAAATAAATTTATAATTTTTTTCATAAATGTTTCCTTTCATTTCAATTTAATAAAAAAGGGTTGCAGTTGTAGAATAGAAATTGTTTTGATAACATATTATTAAATGATTTTCATCCTAATTGTTTTGAAAAAATTGCCAAATTATTTTTTCAAAAGATAATCCATTTAGCATAAAGTTAAACCAATCATGATTGCCATTGAATACTTTGATAAGTATTACCGATGAAGTATTATCACTATTTGCATACAAGCTTGTCTCAACATTCCCTTGAGAAGTTATTTCAGGAGATGTATTAGTATTATTATATCCAGTCCAATAGGCTATGCTTGAATCTACAGACATCATATATCCTTCAATACCATCATATGGTCTAGCACTATCGTTAGTTCCATTTACAACAAGTACTGAAGTTGCATGATTGGGTGTACATTCTGATGATGCATTTACCATTGGCATCAATCCTGACACAGGAGCAATTGCTGTTACTAGTGAACTTTGAAAACAAGCCATAGCATATGAAAAATCAGCACCATTTGAATAGCCAGTTAAAAATACTCTATCAGAATCAATTGAATAATTGCTGGAAATTTCAGATAGCAAAGCTTCAAAAAATCCTATATCGTCCTGACTACACTTATTATCTCCACCTGGCTGGTGTGTATTCCATGTAGTACCGCCATTACATACTAACGCTTGAGGATAAACTGCAATGAAATTATATTGATCTGCTAAAACTCTAAAATCAGCATCATTTATAAAGTATTGACTATATCCACCAAAACCATGAAATACAAATAAAATTGGTGTTTCTGAATTAGGATCATAGCCAGACGGGATATAGATTAAGTATTCTCTATTTTCATTATCATGAAACATAGTTCTGCTTAACAAACCTGTTTCAGTAGAAATATCTATCTCAGTAGTTGATGTAGTATTTGTCTGAGTCTGAATATCTTGTCCTGAATTTACTCCTGACGTACCATCTCCCACATCTTCAACTGATTGAGTAGAACCTTCACTGGTGCATGATAAAGTAAATAATAGTAGAATACTTAGATGTCTCGTAATTTTTTCCTTTTTCACGAATAAATATAATTACAACGCTTTAATGTATTCAATTGCTAAAAAAAAATTTCCTTCTTGCTTATCTGAAATAAGAATGCTCATAGAATTTACTTTGTGAATTTTAAATTTTGGAGCTCTAATACTTCTACCAAAATAGTAAGGTTTAAATTTTTCAATTGGGATTTTAATATCCATCCATTGACCTTTAATGGTTTTAAAATCAGCAGAATAATTGGCATAACTTCCCTTTGTTGTCATGCGAAACTTGTAAATATTACCATCACCTTTTACTTTAAGTAAGAATGTTGATAACCCTTTTAATTGATCACCATCAAATCCCCTTCTAATGGATGCAAATCCACCATTATTTTCTAAAGAAACATTACCAGTAAAAATAATATTATTTACTTCACTTAAATAAATATTAGACTGTGAAACACCTCCCATTACACCATCATTGACTATTCTCCATTTATCAATTCCGATATTATTCGATGGATCTACCATTGAAACATTTTGAGAAAAAATAGCTGTTTGCCATAATAATAAAATAATGAGGTAAAATTTATTTTTCAAAAATAACACGAGTTTCTCCTATTTGATTAGTTAGCTTAATTAAATATTAATATAATT
>TARA_B100001093_G_scaffold67502_1_pt1 | contig 13007 bp, 9 predicted proteins | sample TARA_B100001093 | Tara Oceans TARA_B100001093 (sample SAMEA2623116) | marine metagenome | biome: marine biome (ENVO:00000447); feature: surface water layer (ENVO:00002042); material: "saline water (ENVO:00002010), including plankton (ENVO:xxxxxxxx)" | depth 5 m
ACTAGAAAACTAAAAGCTCAGTGGACTCCAGAATTCGCTCAGGATCTAAACGCTTACCATAGTGTAGATGCTGAAGCAGAATTAACTTCTATGCTTTCTGAGTACATCTCAATGGAAATCGATCTAGAGATTCTAGATATGCTTATCCAAGATGCTGCTTCAACTGAAAGATGGTCTGCAGAAAACAATAAAGTTTGGAACGGATCTGCTTGGTCAACAAGTACTTCTGACTTCTACAACACTCAGGGTCAGTGGTTCCAAACTCTAGGTACTAAAATGCAAAAAGTATCTAACAAAATCCATCAGAAAACTCTACGCGGTGGTGCAAACTTCGCAGTAGTATCTCCAACAGTAGCAACTGTACTTGAGTCTATTCCAGGTTACGCTGCTTCAACTGACGGTGACAAGATGGACTTTGCAATGGGCGTACAGAAAGTTGGTTCTCTAAACAGCCGTTTCCAAGTTTACAAGAATCCTTACATGACTGAAAACATTATGTTACTAGGTTATAGAGGTTCTCAATTCCTAGAAACAGGTGCTGTATATGCTCCATATGTACCTCTAATGATGACTCCATTAGTGTACGATCCAGAAACCTTCACACCACGTAAAGGTCTAATGACTCGTTACGCTAAGAAAATGATTCGTCCAGAATTCTACGGTAAGATCTTCGTATCTGATATCGCAACTGTATAAGCTTAATTTAGCTTAATTTTCAAAGAGGCCTGCCATTCGGTGGGCCTTTTTTTTTGTTAAAGGTTAAATATATATTCTATTTATAGATAACTAAAATTTTAACCTCTAGCCCTTATTGTATGAGTTCTCTTCCACACACCGCAGACGTGTACCAAATGAAAAGAAAACCAAAAAATCCAATAAAATTTAACATACAACTTAACGAGGAACAAAAGAAAGCAAAAGCAGTTATAATACAAAGTCCAATAACAGTTTTAAAAGGTGGAGCCGGATCAGGAAAAACGTTATTAGCCGCTCAATCAGCTCTCGACCTTCTTTTCTCCAGAGAAATAAATAAAATAATCATTACCCGTCCTACGGTTTCTAAAGAAGATATCGGGTTCCTACCAGGAGATATTAGAGAGAAGATGGACCCTTGGTTAGCTCCTATATATCACAATCTATACATGTTATATAGTAAAGAGAAGATAGATAAAGAAGTAGAAAAAGGTACTATCGAAATAGTTCCGTTTGCTTTCATTAGGGGACGTACTTTTGTTGACTCTTTTGTCATAGTAGATGAAGCACAAAACGTCACTCATACTCAAATGCAAGCAGTAATAGGCCGTCTTGGGAAAAATAGCAAAATGGTCATATGCGGAGACGTAGCTCAGATAGACTTGAGAGATAAAAGAACCTCAGGATTTTCGTTTTTAAATAGATTAGAAGAAAATGTAGAAGGCTTTAGAACGTTTACTCTTATCGAGAATCATAGACACGAAATAGTTTCTCCTATTTTAAGTGTATATGACCTTTATAGGGAGTAGGATTTACTGCTATTTATATATAAAATTATAATAAGATGGCCAATATCTCCATTTGGGGCGGTAGTTCTACTTTTACTACCGGTTCAACTCCTTTCGGATTTTACGATACTGACACCGATTTTCAGGCTGATGCAGACAAGGTAGCTAGTTTTTGCGGTACCCGTTTAGGTTTTCCTTTAATGGATGTCGAATTAAATTCTGGCTCATTCTATGCCTGTTTCGAAGAAGCTGTAACTACTTACGGTAACGAAATATTTCAATATAAAATTAGAGAGAACTACCTTTCCTTAGAAGGCGGTCAAACAGGCAGTAACCTAAACAATAAACTTATAGATCCGACTCTTAATAGAGTAGTACAAGTTTCTAGTAATTACGGTACGGAAGCTGGGGTTGGAGGAAACGTAACAAAATATACCGGTTCACTACCTTTAACTGCATCAATACAGAATTACGATTTAGATGCATGGGCTACTACAGAAGGAATTACTGGAGGAATAGAGGTAAGAAAAGTCTTTTTTGAAGCTCCTCCCGCTATTTTAAGGTACTTTGATCCTTATGCAGGTACAGGTACTGGAGTTCAATCTTTAATGGATGCTTTTGATTTCGGTTCTTTTAGTCCTGGAGTTAACTTTCTACTAATGCCTGCCTCTTACGACGCACTAAAGGTACAGGCTATTGAGTTTAATGATCAAATTAGACGATCAGGCTACAGCTTTGAAATAGTTAATAATCAACTTAAATTATTTCCTGTACCGAGAGAAGCTCAAAACTTATTCTTTGAATATTACAAGTTAGAAGATAAACAAGGCGCAGTAAACACTACCGATACAGGCTTGGTTACTAACGTAGGAGAAGTACCTTACGACAACCCTACATATTCAGAACTTAACTCAGTTGCCAGGCAATGGGTATACAGGTATACACTTGCTCTAACAAGAGAACTTTTAGCTTATGTAAGAGGAAAGTACCAAACCGTACCAGTTCCTGGAGCAGAAGCAACTTTAAACCAGGCTGATTTGTTGGCCGATGCAAGATCAGAAAAAGAGGCATTACTTACTAACCTTAGAGAGATGTTAGATCAGACCTCAAGAGAGGCTCAATTAGAAAGAAAAAGCAATGAAAGTAGATTCTTAAAAGACACTCTTTCAGATGTACCTATGACAATATACGTTGGATAATGATTAGTTTAATAGATTTATTATTAGAAGAAGACAATAAGATCTTTAAAGGGCTTGTAAGAGTTACCTATTCAGACGAAGGTTCAGTAATGGATGTTGCAGATGTTATTAGAGCCGTAAAAGGAGTAACTATTGTAAATACAGCTGGTAACGAAGAAGGACGGGACGTTTCGATGTATGACGTAAAAGTCCGTACCAAATCCGATCCTCAATCAGCTTTCAAATTTGTTCGCCAAGAAGCCATGAAATCTCCTATAATCAAGCGGTTTGAAATAGCCACTAAGACTATAGAGAGGTCGTAATGATATTTGGAAGTACTAGAGATTTTAATTTACTTACTAAAATAAATAGAGAGTTACTTAAAGACGTCATTGAGCAAGAAATACTCTACTATAAGTTATCTCTTGAAGATACTGAGATTAATATATACGGTGAATCTCTAAGTAAGATTTTTTATACTCCTACTAAAATTAACTGTTTAATTACTAGAGGAGACCAAGTAGTTAATATAGATGAATTTGGTCCAGACCTAGGTAGAGAGTCATCGTTTGCATTTTTAAGAGAAGATCTATCCGACATACAAGTCGTGCCCGAAGTAGGAGATATTGTTCTATGGCACGAAGATTACTACGAGGTAGATACGGTAAGAGAAAATCAACTATTCTTAGGGAGAGACAATAGCTATAACTTTACCGAATATGGCTCACAGTTCGGTAAGAGTATATCCATCATAGTAGACTGTCACCTAACAAGAGGAGATAAAGTAGGTATAGCGGAGGTAGTATGAGTAAAATAGATAAATTATATACTGAAGTAGATAGAAGGAATAGAGGCAAAATCGTCCCAACCGGCTACGATCCTGAAACTCGTACATTCTTTTCTAAAGTAGAATATACTCCATTGAAAGATCTTAGAACTAATATGGGAGAATTTGAAAAAGACTTTGAGAAAGCAATCAAACAATACCCAGACGATAGTAAATTATTTGATTATCTTCAGGCATTGAAAAAGTTCAATAAAGGTTTACGTTCCCATATTACTCGTAATTATAAAGGGAGAGAATAATGGCAGTACAAAAGCCTGTACCTAAAAGTCAAAGACAGCTCTCCGATGACTTAAGAGAATCCTACACTACTGACGGTATCTCCACTTTTGATGGCAAAGAAAGTCGTGCTGAAAGACGCTCGGTAAAGAACGATAACGTTAAAAAGTTTAGTGTAGGCTTAAGAGATATCGACGAAACAATAGTCTACTACTTCAACAACGTAATTAGACCTTCTGTTATCCAAAATAGTAATAAAAAGAATGTTCCTATTATATACGGGTCTCCTGAGAGATGGGCGGCAGTACAGAAAGATGGATTTTATCGTGACAAAAATGGGAAGATTCAGGCACCGTTGATTATGTATAAGAGAGATAGTATTGAGAAAAATCGTAATCTTGGAAATAAGATGGATGCTAATAATCCTACTAATTTTGGAGTTTTTAAGAAAAATTTCTCTAATAAAAATGTTTACGATAGATTTTCGATACTAAATAATAGAAATGAAATTGACGAATACTACGGAGTAATAATACCAGATTACGTTAATCTAGTCTATTCCTGTATAGTATTTACCGATTATATTGAGCAAATGAATAAAATAGTCGAATCTATAAATTTTGCATCTGATGCTTATTGGGGTGACCCAGAAAAATTTAGTTTTCGAGCTATGATTGATAATTATACTACAGTTACTGAATTAAATCAAGGTGAAGACAGAAAGGTAAAGACTGAATTTAGTATCAATATGTTAGGTCATATAATATCAGATTCAATTAATGCTCAATTAAACGGAATAAATAAATTTTACTCAAAAGCGGCTTTAATTTTTGGAACGGAGGTAGTAACAGATGGCAATTCTTAATAGAAGAGCAAATACACAAGTTAGACAAGGTAGTGCGAGATTTTTTGATAATAGTTTAACCGGAGCATCAAGAGCTTCAACTTCTACAGGAGTCTTATCTAACGAGGCGACTTTTATAAATTTAAGATCAAGCGCACAAGCTGATTCTCAAACTAATAATACAGCCACTTTTAATAGCTACTCCTTTGCTACCGCTCCTACCGGCTTTTCAGTCAATCAATCAAGCTTTGAAGTCTATATTAATGGTTTGATAGTAGCCGAAGCTAACAGAACTGTTGCTGAATCAGGGAGTAATATAGTTATTACTTTTAGCGGTTTAGGGTATAATTTAGATGGAGACGATAAAATTTTATTAGTAGGTAAATTTAGCTAATATGGGTAGATTAGATTGGAAACAGATTAGTCGTCATATTAGCGGCTCAGGTGGCTTTACCGGATCTTTAAATATTTCAGGTTCTAGTACCTTTACAGGTACCCAGACTTTTTCTGGTTCTTTGATACCAGAAGCTTTATCTGATTCTAGCGGTTTATATGATTTAGGCTCTCAGAACAGCCCCTGGAGAGACTTATATCTTACTACTGCTTCGTTAAAGTTTGTCAAACAAGGTCAAGTCGTAGCTACTATGACTGGAGAATCTGATGCGATACGAATAGGTAATATCTTAATTACTACATCTTCTCTTTCAATTGTTAGCGGTTCTGGTGATAATTTATCTATAGTTAAAGACGTAGTTAAAGCTACAGTTAGTGAAACAGGTGAAGTTACTTCAACAGAACAAGAACTTGCACCAGACGGAACTGTTTCCTCATCTGCACAGATAACTGCTTTAGGGTTTATTTCTAGCTCGGAAGGCGGTAACCAAACTCTAAGTTTTAACTCAGTAAGTAATAACTTAACTATTTCAAGCGGTAATTCTGTAGACTTATCTTCTTTAGCCGGTGGTGGTGGCGGCGGATCTTCAATTTGGTCTACTGGTTCAGATTTTTATAGAGTATCTGCTAACTTGAAAGTAACAGGTTCACTTCATGCTACTTCTTTAACCGGATCTCTAGCTTTTGATAATTTAGAAGGTACTCCTGTAATAGTAAGTAGCTCCGGACAAATAACTGGACTTGGATTTATTTCTGGTTCCCCTGACGGTACAGTCTCATCATCAGCCCAAGTACAAGATATAGTATCTAGTGCATATATATCTGCTTCAGTAGCATCAAGCGGTTTTGGGTCCGGTACCGTAGATATATCTTCTTTAAACACTTTTACAGGATCCATTCAACCGCAAGTAAATTCTTTAAAAGGAGTAACAGGCTCTTTTGCTACTACTGGATCGAACAGCTTCTCAGGCAATCAATCAATAGATGGTATTTTAGATGTTACCGGTCAAGAGAATAAAATAAGATTTCACTACAATAACTTAAATGACCTACCAAGCGCTAATACCTATCACGGAATGTTTGCCCATGTGCATGCTACAGGTAAAGCTTACTATGCTCATAATGGAGCTTGGGTTGAGCTAGCAAAAGCTAGTACTTATGTACCTAATACTGCAACAGGTTCATTTGTAACTTCCGATCAAACTGGTTCCTTTGTTATCCCAGTCGGTACTATATCTTCTTCAGTTCAAATATCAGCTTCAGCAGCAGCTAGTGGATTTGGAGCTGGAAGTGCTGCAGCAGGTACTGTATCTTCCTCCGCTCAAGTAATTTCTAGTTTAGCAGGTTCAGGTATAATTTCGGGTTCAGCTCAAATACCTTTTGGTACTGCTACCGTAGCTACTGCCTCTCATGCCTTATTTGCTATTTCTGCTTCACATGAAATAGTTACTGAAGTTTCTTCTTCTCATGCAGTTTCGGCTGATACAGCTTCATTTGTATCATCAACGTTCTTATCTTCCTCTATAGCAGCAAGTGGATTTAGTTTTAAAAGTACGGACTTACCATCAGGCGTCCTTTCATCATCAGCTCAATTACCGTCCGGACTAATATCTTCTTCAGCTCAAATATCTGCTTCAGCAGCAGCTAGTGGATTTAGTAGTGCCGAATTACCAGCCGGAGTTATATCTTCTTCAGCTCAAGTTTCAGCATCTGCTGCAGCTAGTGGTTTCGGAGCAGGTGGTGGAGGTTCGGTAGCATTTGACGGAGATAAAATAGTTTCTAATACTCTTTTAGGAGATCTATATAGTAACAACTTTAATCCTGGTACAGACGGAACGATACAAGATTTTTTAAATGCTGTCTTTTTTCCTAATACTTCCCCAACTATATCTACAGGTAATCAAGAAATAGTTGAGTTTTCTACCTCCGGTAGTTTAGTAGCTATACTAACCGGTTCAGATGCTGAAGGTCAAGACTTTAGTTTTGGTACTTCAAGTCTTTATACAGCAGATTTCTTTAGAGTAGATACTGCTGGTTCTATGTCGCTGAATACTTTAGCTACAGCTTCTATGAATACAGATAATAGAGGAGACGGAGAATTAGCACATCCGGTAATAGTAACAGCAACGGATACATTTAATGGAACGACTAGTAAAACTATCTACGTAAGGATAGATCCTAATACGGCTCCTGTATTCAGACAAAGCTCTGTTGGCGGCTCTATAATTACTTCTTTTACTACTGCGAGAAATGAAAACGCAACACCTGGTGAAGTTACCAAAATTTATTTTACAGATGTTGACTCTGATGCTATAACTATTACTTCTAGTTCTATTGCCGGAGATGATTTTAGTATTACTAAATATGCAACTTATGTTTCTATTGCCCAAGTTACTGCTTCTTTAGATTTTGAAACTACAAGTTCTTACAGCTTTAGCATTACAGCCTCGGATGAACATAACGTAGCCGGAGTTGACGGTGATTCTTTTGCTACATTACCTATAACTATTAACGTAACTGATAACGTTATACCTACTATTAATAACCAGACTTTTACTGGATTTAGTGAAGATGAAAATGACGGAGATAGTAATAAAGACATTGCAGCTTCAGATCCAGAAGGTGATACTATAGTATTTACTAATTTTACGCTAGCTGGTTTGGCATTAGACGGAACTCCTGTTTCAATAGGAACTTACGCGGGAGAAAGTCAAAGTGATCCTGATGAGGATCCTTTCCAAATGAACAGTGCTGGTAGAATAACCAGAAAAGGTTCTCAATATATTAATTCAGATCTAATTAATAGATACATCTATAGTGCTTCGGTATCCGATGTATTTAATTCAACTACTAATGCAGCAGCTATTACTCTAGATATAAGTGATGACGTAGCACCTTCTATATCAGCTAACGGTTCATTTTATATTATAGAATCAGCTCTTTCAAGTAATTTCTTAACCACTGCAACCTCAGGTATTGCAGGTACTCGAGCAGCATTTAATGTAACAAATGGTCAATCAGTAACATTTAGTGTTAAACCAGCATTATTTAATATCAACAGTAGTGGACAGATATCTTTAGCTAGCAACGTTTCTGCTTCATTCTTTGGAGGAGCTACTTTAACCGGTTCAGTTACTGCCTCAAATAGTTTTGGTACTACTGCTCAAACAACTTTTAACGTAAGCGTAACTGATAATCAAGCTCCTAGTATAACAGCCACTCCTATAAGCAGTAATTTAAACACTAACAGTGCAAGACCTAGTACTGGAAACAACCTTTACCAACTTACATTTAGCGATCCTGAAGGAGACGCTATAGCTCTAGGTAGCTTTACTTTTTCAGGAACAGCTGGGTTAGGGCATTACATAAATGGATCCAACGTATTTATAAGTGCAAGCAGTAATTTAGCAGCAGGTAATTATGCATTTACTGCATCGATTTCCGATTCTGGTTCGTTTGCTACTAATATTAATAAAACAGACTTTACTATAGCCCAAGCAGGCATAGGAACTTTAGGAGGAGATACTACTTCTCATATAATAGAATCAGCTATATCTGGAGCAGTACTAAGAGATGCTTCCGGGTTTGGTGGAGGAAATACTTCTCAATTGACAGTATCTTATTCCCCACAATATGAATCTGCTGCAGTAGCTTCATTTACTTCCTCAAATGCATCTATTGCAGTCAATAATAGCGGTAATTTAACTTTAGCAGTCAATTTAAGCGGTTCAGCTACTAGTTCTGGTGCTACTATAAGTACAAATATAACTTATAGAGATCAATTCGATAATATAGGTAGCGGTTCGGTAACTGTTAACGTATTTGCTAACCAAGCACCCTCCGTAAGTGCTGCTGATAATTCAGGAGTCCTTAATACTAATCAGGCCGTAACTGGAGCGACTATACAAAGTGTTACTATAAGTGATACAGAGAGTGATGTACCATTTGCAGTTAGCTTAACAGGAACAGATGCCTCTAAATTTAATATAGTACCTCAAAATACTAATACTTCTTCATTATTAATTACTGCAGCTGAAGACTTAGCTGGAGGAAGCTATAATTTTAATATAGTAGCAGTAGATAATTTTGATGAATCTACCACTCAAGCAGAATCAGTAACAATCGCTTTTGCAGATATCGGAACCTTAACTGGAAATACTACTTCTCATATAATTGAATCAGCTGTATCAGGCGCAGTACTTAGAAGCGCTACTGGGTTTAATAACGGGAGTGCGTCAGACCTTAATGTATCCTATTCTCCAAACTACGGTTCACAAGCAGTAGCAGCATTTACTTCCTCTAATACATCAATAGCTGTTAGTAATGCTGGAGCTTTAACTCTAGCAGTTAACTTAAGCGGTTCTGCCACTAGTTCTGGAGACAGTATAACAAGTACTATTACTTATCGAGATCAATATGATAATATAGGAAGTGGATCTCTAACTGTTAATGTATTTGCTAACCAAGCTCCCTCCGCTACTTTTACTGATCAGACAGCTAACTTAACCGCATCTATTTCTGCTAATACAAATCTAGTTTCAGTTACCATTTCGGATACAGAGACAGATACACCATTTTCAATGTCTTTAGCCGGACAGCATGCATCTTACTTGAAAGCAGTTCCTCAAAATTCAGTATCATCATCTTACCAGATACAAGCTGCTTCTTCAATTACCTCTTCACTTAATTATAGTGCCTCAATATTTGATAATTTTGATGAAACTAGAAACTATAATAGATCTTTAGAAGTATTTGTACCGGTATTCTGGTATGCTTTCTTAGATGAATCTGGAGCTTTTGCCGGAAATGAAACACAGGCTTTAAGTAGCTTTGGAGACGCAAACGATGACGGTACCACAGATAGTGGCACATTATTTGGACAAATTGCTGCCGGACAATTAGGTACAGGAACTATTACAACTAGTGCGTTTGCCGGACTAGGAGCTACAAAAGCTTACCTAATTGCAAGCGGAAGCAGTTTAGTCGGAGATAGAACATCTACATTTATCGAAGCAGTTAATCATACTACCGGTTCACAATCGGCAACCGGTATAGTAATAGTATTTCCGTCAGCATCTCAAGCCGGTAACGGTACTTTTACTTTACCTACAGCTATAGCTAACTCAGTAGGTGGTAGTGCAGCCGGAGAATATGTATTATTCGCCGATAGGGTTGGTACTGGGGTATCGGATTCACCTCAATCGGCTTTTGTAAGGTATCTAGATTTTTCAGCAGGAGTAACTTACCCTAATACAAGTATAGACAAATTTGGAGCAATCTTCTCACAAGTAGATACAACAGCAGATATTAATTATTTCTTTATGGCGTCAAGTGGATCGGCTCCGTCATCAACACAGTAGGATAAAAAATGGCAATTAACATATCTACAGATATCGCAATCACCTCAGGAGGTAAGCTTTCTGACATTACTTCTATACAAGGAGGTTGGCAGACAGTACAGGCTAAAAGCGATATGTTTGCATTAACTGGAAGTGCGATACTAAAAGGTAAGTTAACTGATGGACAAATATTCTACATTGAAACTACTAATGAATTATACAAATTAGATATTACAGGAACCTTTCCTCTTGTAAATTATAATTTTGAAGAATTTTCATGGCCAGGAAGTGGTGGTGGTGGAGCAGGAACAGGAAGTACGGATGCATTGAATGCTTTTTCTGGTTCTATACAAGCTGAAGTTAGCAGTTTAACTTCTTTTACAGGGTCAATACAAGGCAACGTAAACAGTCTAACTAATTTTACCGGGTCTATACAGACTCAAGTTGATAGTATTAAGCAAGTTACTAGTTCTTTTGCTGGTACGTCAGCTGAAAATACATTTACAGGTAATCAGAATATAGACGGCGATCTCGTAGTAACCGGTGATATAACTGCAGAAAGGTATGTAGTATCTTCTTCTGTTACGTTTATTACTCAGTCTTTTTCTTCAGGCTCTACTATATTTGGAGATACATTAGATGATACACATTTAGTAACAGGTTCATTAAGAGTTACTGGTTCTTTCTTTTTAAATAATAAGACTATAGTAGATCAAGTAGGAGTGGTATTTAGACAGACCGGATCTTTCTTTAGTGCAACAAGTCCTATGAAGATTACAGGTTCGCTAAATGTAGAACTAGACGGATCTACAGAAACTTTTGACGTAAGCGTATCAGGAGCAAAGAAATTTGAAGTAAACGACGAAGGAGTAGTAGTACTGGCTAAATTTACAACCGCACCTACTGCGGTATCTGGTGGATTCTTTTACTCCTCGTCTAACGATTTTTATCTTGGTATGTAATACCTACATATTTATTTTAACAGAGTAATTAATAATTAAGTATAACTATTTCTTACTTACTTTATAACTATTTTTTAATAACACAACTAACTATAATTTTATAGGAAAATAACATGGCAGAATGGAAAAAAGTCGTAGTTTCGGGTTCGTCCGCGGAATTATCAAACTTAAATGTAGATAGTGCTGTTACTGCGTCGGCTTTCAAAGGTGACGGGTCTGCACTAACGAATATAGCAGCAGGGAGTATCAATCACGACTCTTTGGCTGGATACGTGGCTAATGAACACATTGATCACACAAGTGTAGAGGTAACAGCTGGTGCCGGTTTAACCGGTGGTGGTAATATTGCAGCTACTCGTACTATAAACGTAGTTGGGGGTGACGGTATTACAGCAAATGCTGATGATATAGCAGTAGATGCTACCGTACTAAGAACTACCGGCGGAGGAGTTATATCTGGATCTGCTCAAATTACACTTGCTGGAGCCTTAATGGATTCAGAACTAACTGATTTGGCCGGTGTTAAAGGGGTAACAATTTCGACTTTACAACCTAAACCATCTGAAGGCGCTTTTGCTGATGGTGATAAGACAAAATTAGACGCAATCGAAGCTTCAGCTGATGTGACTGATACTACTAATGTTACTGCAGCAGGTGCATTAATGGATTCTGAACTAACTGACTTAGCTGGTGTTAAAGGTGTAACAATCTCTACACTCCAGTCTAAACCATCCGAAGGTGCTTTTGCTAATGGTGATAAAACTAAATTAGACGGAATAGAAGCTTCAGCTGATGTAACCGATTCAACTAATGTTCTTGCAGCTTTAAGCGGTCAAGATGTAGTCCTAGGAGCAGGTGATCTTTCAGCTACTATTATTTCCGGTTCTTCTGTCAAGGGTGATGGTGCAGACTTAACTAATTTAACTTTTGCTAACATAACCGCAGCAGAAGAAGGCATTGAAGATATCGTTAACGGGCTTATCGTCGGTGGTAGTAATGTAACTGCAACATATGATGATGCAGCTGGTACATTAACTATCGATGCTGATCTAGCAGGAGATATTGAAGGTGTTACTGCTGGTGCTGGTTTAACTGGTGGGGGTACGACTGGTTCTCCAACTGTTAACATTGGTGCCGGATCTGGTATTACAGTAAACGCTGATGATATCCAAGTTGACGCTACCGTATTAAGAACAACAGGCGGCGGAATCCATTCTGGATCAGCTCAAGTAGTTTCAGCTTTAAGTAATCAAGACGTGGCATTAGGTACAGGAGATATTTCCGGTACTTTAGGTAACTTTACTAGCGTTGTGTCAGCCTCAGTTCTTGCTGCTAGGACAGTAAGACTACATAATGATTTACCGTTAGGAGAATTTGAGGCAGGTGGAAGTGCTGCTGGTAATAATCAGGTAAGATTAGGAGCAGATGATCAAGGCTTTTTTGATTTTGAATTTCATACTTCTGAAAAATCAGACGCTACTTTTAATATCTCAGGAAACGGTAATGTAGTAGTAGGTAAAGGATTGGCTAGTAGTGGTTCAGCCGCATTAGAAGTTGAAGGAGTAATTTCAGGTTCAGCTATCTCATCCTCAGGAGCTGTCTCAGCTGCTTCTTTTGCCGGTAGTGGTGCTGGACTAACTAATATTCCTAACTCTGGTCTTGCTAATTCAAGTGTAAGTTTAGGTGGAGTTACTGTAGCTCTTGGTGCTTCAGACGCTACTCCAGCATTTGACTTAGCTGATGCAAC
>TARA_B100001093_G_scaffold291250_1_pt1 | contig 13006 bp, 11 predicted proteins | sample TARA_B100001093 | Tara Oceans TARA_B100001093 (sample SAMEA2623116) | marine metagenome | biome: marine biome (ENVO:00000447); feature: surface water layer (ENVO:00002042); material: "saline water (ENVO:00002010), including plankton (ENVO:xxxxxxxx)" | depth 5 m
CTTTATATCTTAGTGGTAGTATGTTATCTGGCTCCAGTGGTGGTGGCGGTGGCGGTGGTGGATTGCAGTTTAATCAGCAAGATAAATTTTATGTTCATGCTTTGAGGAGAGATCAGGATGGTATGCTTAGATACACTAAACAAAAGACTAATGAAGGTGGTGTAGTTGATGTTTCTCATCGATTAGATGGATCACAATTACCTGGATTTTTGGATGGTATAGACTATGTTGATGAAACAACTGAAAATAAAGAGTATTTAAATCACTCAGCAGATAAATATCAACAGTATAGGTTTGATTTTCGCAAACTTTCATATTATATTGATGCAGAGGGATATCTCGTTGCACAATTTGGTGATTATGATTATTCGGTAGGACCCAAATAGGAGTTAAAAAAACAAATGGCTGAATTCAGGATTGGTAGACTTAAATTTAATTGGCGAGGTGTGTGGGTTGTCAGCACTGCATATGTTATTGACGACATCGTAAAATTTGGTGCGAATACCTATGTTTGTACTACAAATCATACTTCAACTGCTAGTGAGACTAATTTCTACGTTGGAGATTTAAGTAATTGGAGTTTACATACTGAGGGTCTTTCGTTAAAGGGTGCTTGGGAAACAAATACTTTTTATAAACAAAATGATATCTTTAAGTATGGTAATACTCAGTATAGAGTAATAGCTTCGCATACTTCTGGAAATGCTTTTACTTTTACACCAGGTGGTGTACAAGCTTTAGAAGAATATCTAGAGTCATTTAACTTTGAAAATACTTGGGATAATACTACTGAGTATCAAGCAGGTGATGTAGTAACATTTGGTGGATATACTTATGTTTCTAAGAGTATTAATACTAATAAAGCACCTGCCACAAATACCTCAGACTGGGATATTTTAACCACAGGATTTAATGTTGTTGGTGAATGGAATTCTGGAACAAATTATATTCAAGGTGACGTTGTTAAATTTGGTGGTGCTAGTTTCGTTGCTGTAGTTAATAATCTTAATAATTCGCCATCATCAGGTGGATCTTCTGTTTGGAAATTAGTTGTAGAAGGTCTTTCTTGGAAGGGTAATTGGGATTATGCAACTACCTATAAGAAAGGGGAGGCTGTAAAGAGATTAAGTAATAGTTATATTGGTATCTCCACAACAGGAAACTTAAATCAGGATCCTGCTACTGATGCTAGTGGTACTTATTGGAATGTATTAGCGGAAGGTGCTGCTAATAATGTTATGAGTAACGAAGGTGACTTGGTTTACTATACATCTGGAGCAACAAGACTTCCTGCTGGTACTGATGGTCAAGTATTAACTATCAATAATCATTCTGGAGTTCCATCTTGGGATAATAATAGTGTAACTAATCCAGTTTTCTATGTAACAGAAGAAGGAAATGATACTTATGATGGTTCAAATATCAGTAGATCATTCGCTACTATTAAAAAGGCATGTGGAATCGCAACTGGTCCTGCTACAATTTATGTGAAGGCAGGTACATATGAAGAACAGTTACCTATTATTGTTCCAGAAGGAATTACAATTGTTGGTGATAACTTAAGAACTACAAAAATTAGACCAACTACTGGAGATTCTCATTTCCAAGAAATAGAATTAGCTAGTACTCCATCTGAAACATATACTGTGGCTAACGCTACTTACAATAATACTAGTGGAGATATGGTGTTGACTATTGGTTCACACTCTCTTCATGTTAATGATAGTATTAAGATTGCTGATGAATCAATAACATTTAGTTGTAATTCTTTTGGTGCTACTGGTCCTGCTTCTCAGAAAGCATATCCTAGACCAATAGTTGAGGGTGTAACAAATGATTATGTTACTGGTAAGAATGTTAAGGTTATTGAAATTACTGCCACTACTATCACAGTAAACGTTAATAAGAAGAGAGGACAAGCAATTAGTATTACTGAAGCACATACATTTGTGAGTGCTACTGCTGGAGGAATTCAAAAATCTGAGTTCCAGATTTCTTTAGGTACTTATATTACTAATGGTGCTGGAACAAAAAATGCATTGGTTTTAAATGCTGATTATGCTGAGAAGAAGATTGATATAGCACCATTAACTGGTGGACTATGGACAACATCTGATACTTGGGATCAAGGTGCTTCTCCTATATCTATATTATCTACTTTAACAAGACCTAATAACGAGTCTTATATGTTCTTGATGAGTAATAGGACAATGCTCAAGGATATATTAATGGATGGATTGACTGGATTCCAACCAGCAGGTCAAGTTGCTCAAATTACTGCTTCTATTAGTGGAACTATTGTTACAGGAACAAATTTCTTCCCAGATTTGGTTGGAACAACTGTAACAGGAACTAGTGTTACTGCTGGAACTAAGGTTAATAATTTTATAAGTTCTTCTCAAATTGAGGTAGATAAGGTTCAGACCGTTTCTTCTACTCAATTAACATTTACTGCTACACCAGAAGACCCAAATAATGCAACTATAAAGGGTGTATATGTTTCATTGAACCCTGCTAGTCCAATTACGAAATCACCATATATTTCAAACTGTTCTGCCCAATCTATAGGTGGTGTAGGAGCAATGGTTGATGGTCAGGTTCACCGTCAATTTGCCGATGATGGTATAAACCCATCAAACAAATCAATTGTGATGGACTCCTTTACTCAAATACATGATGGTGGTATGGGATTCTTTATCACTAACGCTGCTGCATCTGAACTTGTTTCTTCATTCACATACTATTGCCACATAAGTTATGCTGCTACTCGTGGTGGTAGAATTAGATCTCTTGCTGGAAACAGTTCATGGGGTAACTATGGTATTGTAAGTTCTGGATATAGTAATAATGAGAAAGCATTAGAAGGAACTGTTGAAGGTTTGATAGCTCAATATGATGCTTCTAATGTAACTGGTGGTGCTGGATTCTCTATTAACGAAAGAATTAAAGGTGCTGATTCTGGTGCTATTGGATATGTTAATACTATCCAAGGAACAACTCAAGAAAATCTATATTATTCTCTAATTACTGCTGGACCTGTAAGTGCTGGTGGAACTGGATTTAGATCTGGTGAAGAAATTGAAGGATTAACTACAGGAACTAAAGCAAATCTTATTTCTAACACCAATGCTAACAGAGGACAGGATGGTAGAACATTGGTTCTTGCTGGATTAAGTACTGCTGTTGTTGAGAATGGTAGTATTCAGTTCCTAACTGGATCTGGTAATGGTGGACTTGGTAATGTGAATATTAGTGGTGCTGATCCATTTACGTTCGTGATTAGTGGTGTAAGTAGAGTTGGTGCTGATGGAAGAGGATCTGTTGTTATTGATAGAAGTGAATGGGCTACAACAGGTGTTGCTCATACTGGTGCGATTACCGAAATTATAAAGTATCCTAACCAGACAACTTCTACTGCTTCATTACTTACTCCTCTATATGCTAATGAAACTACAATTAATGTTTCTACTATTACTGGATTTGACCCTAACGAATTTGTTCTAATTGATAAGGAGTTATGTAAGATTGCTTCTTTCCCAACATCAAACTCAATTACAGTCACAAGAGCATCTCAGGGAGCAGGTATAGCATCTGATTATCCTACAGGACAGTCTATAGTTTCTATAGGTGCTAGTTCTCTTGTATCTAATGCTGAAATACAAAAAGATTTTGAATCTGCTGATATATCAATGAGAGTATTTGATGCTTCCGTTTATGAACTAGATCAATACTATAAGATTGAGGATGAGTTTGTTAAGGTAGTTGGTATAAACACTGATATTCATGGATTAACTACAATAACACTTGTTGAAGATAAAGCTGCTAAGTGTTATGATGAGCAGAATATTAATATTAGATATATCTTTAGTCAGGCAAGATTAACTGGACATGACTTCCTACAAGTAGGAACTGGTGGAACCGTTACAACTAACTGGCCTGATGTTCCTGAGCAAGATCCTGCTCAATCTCAGGAAATTAATGAGAGTTATCCTGGTCGTGTTTTCTATGTGTCAACTGACCATGAAGGTAACTTCCGTGTTGGTAGATACTTCCGTGTTAACCAAGCAACTGGATCAGCAACATTGAACGCTAACGCATTTGATCTTTCTGGTTTGACCAACTTACAATTGGGTTCTATTGGTGCTCAGTTGGGTGCTGCTATCAACGAGTTCTCAACCGATGGAACACTTTCTCAGAACAGTAATGAGAAGTGTCCTACACAGGCTGCTGTAAAAACTTATGTTGATACGAACATAACCAGTTTGACCAATGATACTAACGTTGGATTAACATCTGTTCAGACAGATGCTTTAACTCAGGCATTTTGGCTTGGGTTGAGTGCTTAATAATTAGGACCTATAAATACTACAAGAAGAGGAACACTTTTAAAAAATGGCATCTGGACTATTAGGACAAGCTGCATTGGTTGGGACTACAACCACCACAGTATATACAGTTCCTGCATCTAAATTGGGTGTGTTAAATATTAACATTGTTAATCGTGACACAACTAATGCTGCTACTGTAAGAGTAGCGTTAACAACTGCTGCTTCAGTATCAGAGCCTTTGGATGCGGAATATATTGAATATGGAGCTGAGATTCCTGCTAAAGGAGTTTTAGAAAGAACTGGCATAGCACTTGACGCAACAAAGAATGTTGTTGTGTATGACGCACAAGGCACTTGTAGCGTGAGTGTATATGGTTTAGAACAATCAGCATAAGGAGAATTATTAGAAAATGGCAAGATTTTTAGGAACTGCTGCTGGTAGATCTGCTGGAGGTGGAGGCGGTGGAGGTTTATTTACCAAAGCAAAGGTATTTACAACAGCAGGATCGAGTACATTTGATGTACCAGGTAATGCTTCAACGGTAAAGGTTTTTGTAGTTGGTGCTGGTTCTTGTTATAGACCAGGTTTATATTGTTTTAATAGTACCAACTGTTGTTCTGGTGTTTCATATCCTAGAAGATATTATAACGCATGTTTTTGTGGTCATTTGACTGGTGCTGGTGGAGGATATGCTGAAAAGACATGGACATCAAAGGATGATCAGATTGGTGGTAAACAATTAACTGTTATTGTTGGATCTCCAGGTGGTACTTCATCAAGTAGTGTAGATGGAGCAGGATTAAATGCTGTAACTGCTACTAATGCTACAGAGTCTGCTTATACTTGGGCATGTACTAGTAATAGCACAGCAAGAGATAATACAAATGACAACCCAATTTTTGGTGGTTTCAAGTTACCTACTTGTGGATATCAAAATAATTTTAATGGATATAATAATGATGGTGGAAGTGCTAGTGGTGGAGATATAAACCGTACTGGTGGTGAAGGTGAATTAATACCTGAATTCCTATATGATGCTAAATTAGATGCTTACAGTACTGATACTGGCGGTGGTTCAAGTAGTGGAACTACAGGTACTAACTCTTGTTGGGTAAGTCCTAGTATTTGTTGTATGTGCTGGAGAGCTTATCATCAGGTCTTTGGAAGTCATTGTTATTGGCAAGCATGGTGTTGTGATAACTGTACTTGTTATTATCTTTGTGCTAATATAAGCAGTATGTGCTACTGTGTACCAGGTGGTGGTAGTAATCCTGCTAGAGCAGAAGTTCAGATTCAATATCGTGGAAAGGCTGCTGGTGGTGTAGGAAGTTGTGGTGGTTGGTGTAATGCCTCCAATAGCTTTGAGGAAACATTTAATGATGGAGGTAGAAAATTCCCAGATAGTTGTGGTCCTGTTGGTATTCCACCTATTGCTCCTGGCAATAATACAATGCCAGATGCTTCTTTAGAAGATGAAACATGGCATACTGTTCCAATAGGTATGGGTGCTCAATCTGGATATAGTGCTGGTAATGGTGCTGCTGGTAGAACAGAAGGTATTATTGCCGATGTTACTCCACGTAATGATCAAAAAGGTGATGCTAGTGGTGCTGGTGGTAGCGGTTCGGAAATGCAAGTTACCTGTGGATGGAACTCTAGTTATGGATATGATTATTCCTTTGGTGGATCTGCTGTTCACTGCGGATGCTTTATGTATTATCCTGGAGTTCATAGTAGTTGCCAATCTAAAACTGCTAGCTGTGGAGCTGGTTCAAACCCTCCATATTGTTACTCTTGTACTGGATTTGGTTGGACTTATGTGTTTGGATCCTGCCAATCTACTCAGGCAATGTGTTGGAAAATGCCCTATGGTTCTACATCAGTAGATTCTGGTGGAGGTGCTGACTGCGTTTATAAGACATGCTATAATGTAGGTTTCTTACATGATCCAGAGTCAAACGCTGCTGATACTTATACTATTCCATTATCTACCTTATTAAATGCTGATACTGATGGAAATCAGGAAGACTTCATTTATGGTAGAGGTGCTACTCTTGATAAAGCTGCTGGATATGGTGGTGGCGGAAATAGAGAGTATAAAGCTGGTGGTAGTGGTGCGGTTGTAATTGTCTACGGTTAAAAACTATTATGTATTACATTAGAACAAAGAAAAACAAGTATGATGTTGATGTGATTATAGATGTCACAACAGATTCTACTTACAAAAATCACACTTCTCTTGAATGGAAGGATGCTGATATAGCAGCACCAGGACCTCAAGTTGGTAATTACTGGTATGATGGTAAGTCTATTGCTTTAGATTCATCTGATTATAGTCTAATAGAAAAGATTATTGATGATATTGAGACTCCTCTTATCGCAAGTAGGGATCCAGAACCTGCTATACCTGATGCACCAGATGTAGTTGATCCAGAACTTACTTTATTCCCTGGTGTTGGTGCTTCTGCACTAAGAGAAGAACTAGCTATCAAAGAACAGATGGATACTGCTAGAGCAGTAGGAAAATCTATTGCTGCTGATCGAGATCCTCTAAAAACCTTTGAACCTAATCAACTTGTATCTGATCAACCTAATTATAATAGAGTTTCTAAGGAATTGTCTAATATTAAAGTTATGGTTGCTGGATTTTCTACAACAACCAATTATACTTTAAACGTAGCATCTAAAGAAACTGAATTTACAACAGTTACATTTAATCCTCCTTTAACTTTTGTTGGAGAGAAAGATGAAAATGGAGATCCTGTTGGACTGACTACTATGAATATTCCACCTGGAGATGATATTTCTGGTAATATAGATGACTATATTCAGTATTGGTCTGATCTAGAATCTAAGTATCAATCAGTTAATGATACGATGAAAGGTGATCTAGGCTTGTAAAATAATACATCTTGGTGTATACTATATAATGTAACGATTGACCTTTATTATGGGTGGGAATGAAAAAGGTATTTTATATTAACGGTGGTGCTGGTAGAGTCTTGTGCTCTATTCCAGCACTTTTAAAGTATAAGAAATTACATGGTGATGAATTCTATGTTATATCAGAATCTGGTATAGAATTTTTTATCGGAGTTCAAGAACTTCAGCATCTATGTTTTGATCCAAATCATAAAGGTATATGGGAATCTATCATTAAACCTAATGAGATTGTTACTGTAGAACCATATAGGGAGCATGGATATTACAATCAAAAGAGGTCACTAACAGAGGCTTTTGATAAGATAATTAATAATACGGATGATCATTCTGATTTACCAAAATCTAAGATAGTTTTAAATCAAGAAGAAGAAATATCAGCATTAGATGCTATTGAAAGTGCTAAATCGTATCATAAGAAAAAGAAAACAGTAGTATTTCAACCCTTTGGTAGATCTTCTAAGGTTCATAAATCAGGACATGCTTATGATCCATCTGCTAGATCATTAAGTACTGATGATTATTTTCAGATATCTGAAAAGATAAGAGAAAAATATAATTGTATTGTTTTTACTGAACATAGATTTGAGAATGATGGTAATGTTTATGTTCAAGCTCCTAATCTTAGGGTTTGGGCTGGTATCGTAGAGGCTGCTGATTATTTCTTAGGATGTGATAGTGTTGGACAACACATGGCAAATATTTTTAATAAACCTGGTAGTGTCATATTAGGTTCAACTTTTGCTGAGAATATTACATATTCAAAACATTTTAATATTGTTGAGAAGAAGGACAATCCGAAAGTGTATAGTCCTATTAGAATAGATGGTATAGATAATGAACTCATTAATAGAATTAATGATAAGTGTATGGAATTTAGTAGAAAAGAATTGGGTGAAATAACAAATAATATTATGCGTCATATTAAACAAAAAATTGGATCTTAACTCATGAATATCGTTTCTATTGCCCGTGGACATAACGGAAGCACTACCTTAATGGTAGATGGTGAAATCGTTTTTTACTTAGAAGAAGAAAGATTAACCAGAGCAAAATATGATGGTGCTCCTCTTGCTGGATTAATTAAAGTATTTGATTATGTTGATCATATTGATCATCTAGTTATTTGTCATACTCATAATCAACAGTGTATATTGGATTGGACTGCTGAAAATGTTTATGATGGACTTATAAGAAAATTATCTAGAAGAAAGTTTAATTATAAAACACATAATATCTTTTCAATTCATCATGAACTTCATGCTGCTTGTGGATATTTTAATTCTGGTTTTGATACTGCTGCTTGTGTTATTGCTGATGGTGCTGGTAGTTTCTTAGGTATGAATAAAGATGCTGATTGGATGCCTCAAGTATTGAAGAATTTAGATAAACATGTATATGAATTTGAAACTATATTTAATGTAAAGGATCCTGAAGATTTTGATACTGTTCATAAGCATCTTGGATCTGCAGAACCTATAGGATTTCAAAATCCAAGTCCTAATTTCTTTGTTACTGAACATCCAGGTCTAACTAAAACATATGAAGCAGTAACTCAGTATTGTGGGTTTGATGCTATTGATGCTGGTAAGACTATGGGACTAGCACCATATGGAAAACCAAATGAAGATCTCCCAAGATTTTTAGATGAAAAACATGAATGGGTAAACCGTCAACTTATTCTACCAACATATCCTAATGCTGCTCAAATTAATACTTTAAAGTATCCTGTTTTACTTGATGATATGGTAGAATATCAAAATATGTCAGAAGAGGATAAACCACCATATAGTAAAATTCAGATGGATTTAGCATATGCTGTACAGGAAGAAACCTCAGAAGCAATGTGTAATCTTATTCAGAAAGCACATGATATAACAGGTCAAACTAATATTGTTATTTGTGGTGGATATGGATTAAATTGTGTTGCAAATTATAAGTATGCTAAAAGATTCCCTGATTTGAATATCTATTGCGAACCCATTTCTCATGATGGTGGAACTTCTATAGGTGGTGCTAAGAAATTATATACAGAATTAACTCAAGGTCAAGTTACTTTCGGAAGACAATCATCTATTTATTATGGTCCTCAATATAATCCTGATACTTACCTTGATGGTATTGGTGATAATGTAAAGGTATCTGATACTTCTTATGATGATATCGCTAATTTAATTCGTGAAGGTAATATTGTTACTATTTTCCAAGGAAGGTCTGAAGGTGGACCAAGAGCACTTGGTAATAGATCTATTTTATTTGATCCTACTATTAAGGATGGTAAGGATCTTGTTAATGAGGTAAAGCATAGAGAGTTCTTTAGACCTTTTGCTTGTTCTATTAAGAAAGAGAATGTACATGAATGGTTTGATCTTGCTGGAATGGAAGAGTCTCCACACATGATGTATGCTGTAGAGGCTTTAGAAGGAGTTGCTGATAAGATACCATCAGTCATTCATGTAGATAATACATGTAGAGTTCAAACAGTTACTGTAGAACAGAATGAACATTACTATAATCTCATAGATGCTTTTGAGAAATTGAGTGGAGTTCCTATTCTCTTTAACACTTCATTTAATCTTGGTGGAGAACCATTAGTTGAGACTATAGAAGATGCTATAGAAACTTTAGAAACTAGTGATATAAAGTATATGTACTTGCCAGAACTACAAAAATTGGTTACAATTGATTATAAAAATGATAGTGATAAAATTTATGCATATAGAAGTGTAATGATAAAGGATGACAATCATGTGGAAATTTAAAAAGAAACCATTAAAATTAGATCTTTATACTCATGATAAGGGTTATTTTATTAATGATAAACCAACTTTAAAGAGAGATACACCATCTTGGTATAAGAGTCTAGCACCAACAGTAAAGTGTTCTGATGAACCAACAAAAACAGAGTTTGATGTGGGAACTGCTAAGGGTTGTCCTGGAATAAAAAATTTAATGTCTAATGGTATTAAATTTCATTTATGGGAACCTTTGAAGTTAAGAATACATCCAGATGGAAGAGTTGAACAACTTCCACTGTCTGTTGAATCAAAAGGACAACCATTTGTTCAACATTTTCCTTTACAGTATACTGGATTGTATCCAAAGAATGCAACTGCTTTTAAATTAAATACTCCTTGGTTGGGTGTATGTAAAGAGGAAACCAGTTTTATTTTCATGGAATCACATTTTTCAACTAATTTTATTAGAGAAAATAATTTATACATTGCTCCAGGATATATTGATTTTAAGTATCAACATTCGTTAAATTGTCATATAATAGTTGCTGTGGAATTTGAACCATATGATATAGAGTTTCCATACGGTTTACCTTTGTTTACTTTATACCCAGTTACGGAAAGAGAACTAAAAATAGAACATCATCTTATATCTAAAGATGAATATGGAAGTCTTACTAATGAATTTCCACAGTGTCCTGCTAGAAAGTACTATCAACTAGTTAAAAATATTAACTCTTAATTATGACAACGACAATTTATTGGTCTCCTTGGTATCAGGAGGTGGAACCTTATACTGATAATTATCTAGCACATTATGATATTGAAGATGTATATCAAGATTTAGTGAAACAAAAGGAAACTAGGAATGTAAGTGATAATTTTTTTAACTGTCATGCTTTTAAATCTTTCTGTAAGAATCTATATTTTTTAAAGAATCCATATACTATAGATTTAAAATATATTCCAGAGGAAGATAGAGTTATTTCTAATAGACAACCAAAAGGATCTTTGATTGATATGTCAATAGTTGGTCAAAATAAACAACCATCTGTTAGGGGATCTCTTACAATAAATTATTCTGTTAATTGGATATTTTTTGCTGATAAACCTGTTCAATTACAGACTATGGCTCCTTTTATGCATGAGAATGAGATTTATAAAACATCATATTATGTTCCTGGTATGTTTGATATATCACAGTGGTTTAGACCTTTTGAATTAGCATTACAAATGAAACCTGGACAGAGGGATTTGAAGAGTGTAGAGGGAGAACCAGTAGTATATGTTAAGTTTCATACTGATGATAATATTAAACTTAAAAGAGTTTTTCTGACACAAGAACTAATAAATTATTCTAAAAGTTGTTTTAATCTTAAAAAATTTAAGACTTTTAAAACCTTACCAAATCTTTATAAGATTTTTAATGCTTCACATCTTAGGAAAAAAGTATTGAGAGAACTTGAAGATAATGTTTTGGAGAACCTATGAAAATTGTTTGGTGTAATGGAACATTTGATATTCTACATCCTGGACATATTCAATTGTTTAAAGCTGCTAGAGCATTAGGTGATAGGGTCATAGTTGCCACTGACACCGATGAAAAGATTAAGAATGATAAAGGTGATAGTCGTCCTATAAACGACCTGTGTCACCGTGTAGCAATGCTAGAAGCGATCAAATATATTGATGTTGTTCATACCTTTGGTAGTAGACAGGAGTTAGAGGGGTTGATACAATTATACAATCCTGATATACTATTATTGGGTGATGACTGGCAAGGTGGTGATGTTGTGGGAATAGAACATGCTAAAGGTGTTAGGTTTCTTCCTAGAGTAGGTGGTTATGCCACTAGTAACATTGTTAAAAAGATAAATGAAAGTTCTATTACTGGGTGATAGTTGTGAAGATGAATATATCTATGGTAATTGTGATAGGTTAAGTCCTGAAGCACCAGTTCCTGTTATGAAGCTTGGGAGAGTGGAAACCAAGTCTGGTATGGCTGGTAATGTGTGCTTAAACCTACAAGCATTTAATTTAAACATTACTTTTTTAACTAATACTGAAAAAATAACTAAAACTAGATTTATAGATGAAGGATCCAATTATCAGATGCTTCGTGTGGATAGTGAGCAAAGAACAAAACCTATGTTAGTACCAGTTTCTACTGGTAGTTTTGATGCTGTTGTTATATCTGATTATGATAAGGGATATCTTACTTCAGAAAAGATATTTGATATTGTAGAGAGTAGTAGTTGTCCTGTTTTTATTGATAGTAAGAAATCTATATTACCAAATAGAAGTAATTGTTTTGTAAAGATAAATGATAAAGAATTTGGCAATATGGATCAAAGATATCCTATTGATAATTTAATAGTAACAAAAGGATCTGAAGGATGTATCTACAACAATACATTATATCCAGCAGAGAAAGTAAAGGTTTTTGATGTTGTTGGTGCTGGAGATACATTTTTAGCAGCTTTAGTTTTTGGATATCTAAGACATAAAGATATTAATAAAGCAATTATGTTGGGTAATAGAGCAGCAGCAATAGCTGTTCAGCATACAGGAACGTATGTTCTTTCTCAAACAGACATAAACGGATTGATATTATAAGTGTTATAATTGCTACTCTTATAAATTATATTTTAAGGTATAAAGTCATATGAACTTTGCTATTTTTTCAAAAGATGGATGTCCTTATTGTGAGAAAGTAAAGGATGTTTTGGAGTTGACAAAAGTAAGTCATGTAGTGTATAATTTAGACGAACACTTTGATCAAAAATCATTCTATGGTGAATTCGGAGAAGGATCCACCTTTCCACAAGTTGTGGTTGATGGTAAGAAGTTGGGGGGATGTGTTGACACAATCCAATACCTCAAAGAAAACAAAATCGTCTAAGGGCGGTATAAATAAATCAGATTACGATATAGATCGTGGGTTTGAATTTATTCTAACTGGAGGTAAAAAGAAAACCAAACCATTACATATTACCACACTT
>TARA_B100001093_G_C26859661_1_pt1 | contig 12963 bp, 9 predicted proteins | sample TARA_B100001093 | Tara Oceans TARA_B100001093 (sample SAMEA2623116) | marine metagenome | biome: marine biome (ENVO:00000447); feature: surface water layer (ENVO:00002042); material: "saline water (ENVO:00002010), including plankton (ENVO:xxxxxxxx)" | depth 5 m
CCGAGCACCATTACGGGCAGCAGGCCTTCTGGGTGGTTCTTTGGAATCAAATCTCGCGAAGGGTACGATGAACATTTAGGATTTGTACACTTAGGAATCAAGCAAAAATTTACTGCTGAAGCAATCAAAAGAATGAATTTTGGTACAAAATTTGAAGATTATGCGCAACAATGCTTCTTAGAGTACATGCTGAGTTTAGGCAAAAACATGTACGTCTACGAGACAGGCTTCCAACGCAATACCGAAGTTCCGTATTTGGGTAGCTCCCCCGATGGATTGATATCGGAATGGGTTGCAGGAAAGATTGTTGCAGAGACCGACTCGCATCAATTTAAAGGGCAGAAAGATTATTTAATTGCTTGTTTCAATTACAAAGATGAGTTGGACACGTATGTCATTCATGGCTACGATCGTATTCAGTTTGCAATGAACAAGGCAAAAGACCTTTCTCCAAACGAGAAAGCCAAGTGCGATCGGTTATTGCAGCAATTCCCAGAGCATAGCCAATGGAAAGAAACGGAGCACGCGGGTACCCATGTGTACGGTGCAAAGTTTAGCATCTTGGAAATCAAATGTCCCGAGGCAAAGATCTATTCGTCGATCCCTGCGTATTACCTTTGTCAGTTACATTCAGAGATGGCAGCGTACAACATGCGCAAATGTTACTTTACTTGTTGGCACCAGAAAGACGGGCAAGAGAGGTTGAGGGCATGGGAGTTGACGTTCAACGATGCATTTTGGAGGGATTTTGTAAAGATAGTAGATTTGTTTCGTATGAAAAATAAAAATGGGTCCAGAGGCGTTTCGTGGACCATATTTAAATCGTACTGGTTTGCTTTTAAAAGGCAATATAGCTCCGTCGAAACATGGAAGCCGTTTGTTATCAAATTCTTCGAGCCTCGTAAATATTGCATTCAACGGCCTTACACATTACCGAAAAATACTTCGACATCGTGAGCACACGCTACAACTGTTTTTAATGCATCTTCGGTTAAGTAACACGTACTTAAGGATTGTACTTGTTCTATTGTGACTGGTTCATCTTTGAAGAAACACAGCAACAACCCCAAGCCAAACGCACACTTTTTGCGTTTGAATACACACTCGTTGTTTATATGTTTTATAAAATAATTTACTAAAATATTCATATTATTTAAATTTGTACCTATTAAAGAAAAAAACAACGTAGACATAAATTTCCAATGGAGAAGCTGGTAGATCATGTTTTTCATCTCGGTGGATACTCGTACCTTGCGAAATTGCATCCATAAATCAATGACTTGATCGACGTACGAGCAGGTAAACCAATTGTCTGGATCTTTGAAAATAAGCGGGTAGTATAGTGGCTTGAATAAGTTTGTTATCTTGACAAACGACCAAAATGCTAAATATTCTTGATTGTGGTACAACCGCAACAGTGGTATTAAAATCAATAGCATACCCTGCAAGTACCCAATATTATGATGCCTTACTAGAAAGCAACGAAACACTTCGTAAATTTTGCCAACGTTCTCAGGCTTGCTTACCCATTTTGAGTTTGGAAACGACCTTGGAATATCTTTATCAATCTCGTTTTTAGTAACTTGGAACGAGTTGACAAATTGCTTTTTTGATAAGCTAGTGCGTTTTAAGTAATTGTATTCTTTCAACAATTTTGGTAAGGTTTCTTTTTTTGATAATATACAAACCGCCTTTTCTTCCATCGTATACCTATAACCAACTAGCATCTATATACCTTATTGTCACAGCAGTCATATTAAGTGTTTTAACATCGTAGCATGGCAGCACAAGCGATAGAACTTCTTATTAAGCAGATGGATCAACCATATAAATACGGTTGTTTTTGGTACAAGCTGCCTTTCCACGGCATCGATCATACGGACAGGCATCGCATTTTTAATTTAACTAAATTGTATACAGATGCCCTGATATTAATGCAAAAGGAAGAATTACAAGAGTTTCCTGTTGCGCGCGCCTCGTATAATGTGGCAGAGATGTTTGATAGTATTGAGGAAGCCATTGCATTGCATCCTATATTTGAACACGATACGTTTGGAAAGGAAATGAAAAAGGAGCATAAGAGGTATGTAGAAGCGCTTTGTTGCGAAGGACAATTAGTATACATTAGTAATATGTTACATCAAATTCATAAAAAAGACGAATGGCAATTATTAATTTAAACCCACATCCCACGCGACACGTCATTCGCATGTTGCAATAAGCAGCTACTCAACGTCGTATTTGGGATCATAGAAAATCGTTCGAGGTCTTTGCCCTTGTAGCCTTGTATCAAGACCAACTTATCCCGTGTTACTCGCTGCTCGATGGTAGAATACGATTCTACACAAACGATTTTTTGTACTTCATCCGTTTGCAATACGTTTAAATTGTAATAAAATTCTTTTGTATGGCATAGCATAAAACAAGGGCTGAACAGGGGCACATTGTTCAACTGTATGTTGTGGCAAAACAAAATGTCGAAATCTTGATGCGTTTCGCAATGATCTTCCAGCAGTTGTATGGTGTGCCTCCGCACCGTATCCGCTTCGATCCATTTGTTAGGGGCTCGCAGCTGAGGGGATTTTGCAAGGTCTGCTTCTTCAGGTAGGTGCAACGCAAAATGGTCGGGTGTGAAACTAAAAAATATGTAAAGAAGTATGATAAAAACAACGATTGCAATGATTTTCAATCCCAATCCTTTTACTTTCATGTTTTTTAACTCTTTCATTGTCATGCCTTTGCCAAACATGTCCATTTTTTTCCATCCCTCTTTCCTATTCGAAACACTTGATCTCTTTCGATCGCGCATAGTTGTTCACTTAAAATAATAATATGCTATATAGGCTGTGATAAAAAGTAAGAAACATTGATACATGGATAAATACCAACTACTACCTGGTACAAACGACGATGCCATATGGGAGAGAATAAAACGTACAATTGGAGGGGTAGGATTGTATGCTGATCGTAAACCAAATCCAAATCCGTTCAACCAACCCCAAACAAGTCAAATTATGGCAGAGTTACTTGAATTTTTTAAATACGAAAAAGAAACAAAGGAATCCAAGTATGGATACCCTTCCGCACCGTTTATAATTCCTATTCAACAGACCTATTTGGATGCAGACGGCAATATTAAAGATTTAGGCTACAACAAATTGCAATATTCCCCATTTGCTAAATTTGAATCGATCATAGCATTGTTGAAAATAAAATCATTTGAAACAGACGCAGCAGAAATAGAAGAACTGATGATGGAATTGCAAAAGGTATTTTCGCTTCGAAAAGTTACGATTCACGGCAAAGACTTGCAATTAAAGCATGTGCCTAGCACCGCATTACCAAAGAACGACAGGTTAGACGTACCAACGGTTATCAAAAAAATATACAAACTTGGGCAAAAATCGATAGAGATTCACTGGGATGCTTTAGAGCGCAAATCCTTTTTTGTACGCGTGGAGAGGGTTGCTGAACCTCCTAACAATACTAAAATTATAGAGATAGAAACACCAAACCATTTTCAAACGGTGCCTATCAGTGATGCGATTAACGAGGTACGTGTCAAGGTCATGGTGAAGAAAACACCAACTGCTATGCCAGATTTTGGCAATGCGGAAGGTACGGTTGTGAGTATCCCGAACGAGAACCTGCAAATTCAAAAGTACCGCATGAACCCTAGCAATTCCTTGTATCCGATTGACAGATTTCGTTTGGAAATATGCGATAAATACAAGACGATTTACGACTTGTTTCGACTTGTTCCAAAGGTGAATAACGCCATGTCGTTTGTAGAAGCATATAGAAATATTGTTATTAATTATAATGAGATTTTTCTTGACAATAATGGGGATGCTATTCCTCTTGTAAAATGGGAGTATCTTCGCATACCCAATACGTGGAAATCTTTATCATATTGGGAAAAAGTCCTTGTGATTGTATTCAAGGGAAAACCGATGGAAGTATCCGTTGATGCAATACGGAACAGGATAGCTACATTGTACGATGCTGATATCATTAACAAACCCTACGCGACGGATCCTGCCAAAGGTGGATCACAGCGCGTGACGGGGGCAAAACGACCACACTATGCATTAGCAACGGCACCAACGCAAATGGAGTATGCATTTGCCAACAGAGGGAACCAGTACAAAGCGGTGCAAATTCAAACGGTGATTAACGATGCTCCGTGGAAAAAGTCTCAAAAGTATTTCAAGAAAAATTCAGTGGTTTACGGTAGAGAGTACCACGAGTTTATTTATTTGGATACGAGGTTGGAGCGAGAAGCCTGTGATACCCTACGCCGCGTCGATCGCTTGTTGCGTTTAAGTAATGAGCGTGGTTACCCTGTGCTGGACAAGAACGTAGCTGCTCCGTACAATTACGCAAACAATACAAGCTTTGCTCGCGATACAATGTTTGGTGTGAATAACTACGACCGTACGCAATCGTATCCACCGTTGCAAGCGGCACCTTTGATAATGGCTACTGCAGCAGATGCTTACGAAGATATAGTAATGGTAGAAGATCCACAAAAAACGTTTGATCGACGTGGCATGACGAAGAAATCGAAAATGATACCAATCATGAAAGTGAATACAGGTAATGATGACATATACTACAACCATCCAATCTATCGAAGTAAACAGAAAAGGCAATCATGGGAGACAATCATCAACGGATAGAGAAGAGAACGAATGAGTATATAACTACCTAATAAGTTACTATAAAAGCTTTTCTTATAATGTCCGATGTGAACAATGCTTTTGAAACAATTCAAAAATCCGACAACTTTACGGAGTTCAAATTGAAATCCAATGGTCTCCGATTAGTTATTATCCCTCACCCTTCTGTTACTAACACTCTTTCTTGTACTATGGTATATCATGTCGGTTCCTACGACGAGCGCGTGGGTTATACTGGTAGCACTCACCTTTTAGTAAGTCACCCTATTGTTTTTTAATCTTACTCACTGAACATCTCTAACATTTTTTTAATCCTATTAGGAACACCTGTTGTTCAAAGACCCGTTAGTGGGCGAGAAGCAGAATATCTTCCAGCTGCTTGACAAGTACGGTGCCACGATCAACGCGACCACGTCCACCGATCGTACCAATTTCTACTCTGTTATTCCTAGCAATGTATTTGATGCATGGGCAGGTGCCGAGTCTGCTCGTATGCAGCATATTCCATTTGATGTAAGCAATCGTGATAAAAAAGAGAAAATGGTGGTGGTAGACGAAGTTCGAATGGGCAACGACAATCCGTTCAAGCGTTTGACGGAGCATGTGATGGCTGCTGTATTTGATCGTTCTGGATACGGCCATATGACATCGGGATACATTGATGATGTCAAACAAGTGAAGCAATCGCGATTGCATAAATTCTGGGAAACGTTTTACGGCCCTAACAATTGTTCGATGGTAGTGGTTGGACCAGTCAATGTAAACAAAATTTTACGGTCAGTGCACAAGCATTTTAGCGACATAGAACGGCGCGAAGTAGAACGCGTGAACCGCGACGAAGTTCCTCAGGTAGGGCCTCGTCAAGTCTTTGTGTACAACGACAAACCGTACACCATGACTCAAATTGCGTTTAGGGCAATGGAAGGGATGCACAAGGATAGTGTTGTGCTTGATTTGATTGGGGAAATCATGCAGTACCCAAAGATTGGCATCATGCAAGTCTTAAAAGAAATGAATGCGGTTCCACAGTATGGTATTATAAATAATCGTACAAAGCGTCGTAATGTTTTCCAAATCACAGGAAGTCTTGCCACTCCAAATGGTATTACAATGTTTCAAAGTGCATTGTGGAAATGGTTTGGTGCAATTGGGCAAAAGGATCTCGACCCACATATATTTGAAATGGCAAAAACAAAATTACGGAACAAGTGGAACAATACGATGCACGAAGGAGGTGTGGAGGCCATTTCAGGCTTAGCTACAGAAGCGATTTCGATGGGTCACATTGCCGACATATGGGACCGAGTAGCTCATTTGGATACGATTACTATGAAAGATGTGAATCGGGTGGCAACTTACACGTTTCAGGAGTCGCGTTGCACGGTGGGGGTGTTGTGCCCAAAGCCACATGCAGATATATTACGCCCATCGATGAGTCACCCTGACTATCCTAAAAATTTGTTTCAAGAACAGTTAGTGCCTGAACCAAGTAGCGTAGGCATTGAAAACCTGATGCAAACAGACATTCCAAGTTCCAATTACAAAATGGATCGGTTTAAATGTAATTTCGGGATGTTGCAACACATGAATATTCCATCTGCCTCAAAGAATGCGTTTGTCATTTCGACCAAAGCTGCTTCGAAGAACGAAATGCTATCAAAAATAGCAACGCGTATTATTGTAGACGGGATGAAGCATGCGCATATGGCTCATGACACTGCGCATACGTTTGTGTTTGGTAAGCCTTCTATGGATATGACGTTTAATGAGTTTATGATTGAAAAGAATTTGAAATTTGAGTTGTCTACAAACAAAGGGCGCATGATGTTTGTCATCACCTTTGACAAGGGGCATGATTTAAATGAATGTTTGATGGCCGTGGCGTCTGCGGTGAAAAACATTCCTGATTTAACGCAGCAAAACGTGGCGTTGAAAGCTAGCATGGTGGCAGGGGAATTAGCAGGTTCATTGCACGATTTAAACTTTGTAGCTCATAAAAAAATCACCGAAGCGATGTTTGCAAACAACGATATCAATTTGGTAAATGACCCAAATACCTTAATTCAATCCGTAGATTCGATTACAATGGAACAGCTGAAAGCATTTTTAAATCAATTATTTGATGCAAACAATGCGTTCTCTGCAACGGTAATTAGCAACGAGTCGTCGGACAAAGTTGGGCATGCTTTGCAAGAATTTTACGACCAATTTAGCAACAATGCGTCTCCTGCTATACCAGTAGTAAAGCACGTCTCTGCTGACAAACAGATTAAGTCGCAAACCATACGTGTTGTAGAGCCTGGTAAAAATGATGGAGTCATAGGAATGGGATTGCGGTTAAAAGGGTTAAATCGCAACAGCGCTGATTTCACGGCTTTACGAGTAGCTGCTGACGTCTTGGGGGACGGTATTTACAGTCGATTGAACGAAGTGTTACGGGTAGAAAAAGGAGAAACGTACGGAACATATGCAAGGTTGCGTGGCGGCCTTTACAACAGCGATTCGTACATTCATATCTTTGGTTCGTTTCAAAGCAATAACTTGGAGAACGCAAAACATGATATGGATGCTATTGTTCGTGAATTTGTTTCAAAAGGTATTACGGAGCAAGAATTTAACGACAAACGGTCGCATTTGAAAAACTCGTTGAAAGTGCGAATGGATAGTATGCAAACATTGATTAGTCTGCATCATCAGACTTGGTTGAACAATTCGAATATGACGGTTGCGGAAATATTTAATCGAATCGACGCGTTAACGCATCAAGACGTGAATAAGTGTATTCAAAAATACTTAAACGATACTCCGATTGTCACGGTGTTAGCAGGGTTGCCAAAATAAATAGATTCTATATAAGCGCGCGTAACTAAACACTAACATAACCCTATGCATGTTACTATATGCCTTAAGTTGTTACAGTCTCCTCAGTTGACCACGTTACATTTAATATTTCCAAATGCAAACCCTCCTTACAACTCGACCAATATTTTAAAGCCTAACCATCCCATTCCGTTTGAAGTATTTGGATCCGATATCTTTGGTATTGTTCATGTGTACAACAGTAACGATAGTAAATTGGTGGAACGGTTTATGTTTATTCCTGTGTTTAACAAAGCAGTTCAGTTAAATTTTGGTAATATTGTATATCAAATTGACGTATCTAACGCGGGCAAGTCGTTCACATTGGTGCCCAATTTACACCATTTAGATGGAATCAAACAAAAATTAGAACAATATATTACAAAACAATACAATTACATACAGACCTTAAGTCCTTGCAACGAAGTGATTCGAAGAAAACATTCTTTGTTTTGGGAATTGGATGTAAACCATGGTACGTCTATGAAAATACCATACGTTACGTTGGCGTTGAAAGGAAACAATGCGTTGCAAAACATACTTCATACGGATATCAATAAAATGAGACACGTATTTATAAAAAAAATATATAATTATTTTAATACGCATGGCAAAAATCCAACTGATTTTACGCGGCAAAGTCTTCATGCTCATAGGACAAATGACGGGGTGCACAAACATGCAATCATGATGCAAATTGCTGATTTTTTCAGTTCGTTTGTCCATTCTATTATTCAATACAAAACAGATTATAACGCTACTGGCAAAATGGATTATGTGGGATTGAATAATTTCCACGAACAACTGGTAGCAGATTGTGAAGACCAAGCAGCCTCTGCCTATCATGTTATACGGTTGTTTCGTAGCATTTTTGCTGCACGCATGAATGATGTGCTGCATCCCGCGACTACCATTGGATATCATTTTGGTGCGTGGTTAAATGCCGCGGATATTGCGTTGTTTCAAGGTAGCGTGCAACCAGACAAAGAGCAGCCTCAAATTAATCATGTGTGGTGTGCCATCCTTACAAAAGATTCGCCATTTGTTTTTGTTGAGCCGACTGCAGAGTCTGCCAATTATTCAAAATATAAGTATCTGATTCATGCATGGATGTGGAAAGATGATCAATTTTTAGATTATTTTTTTGTGAATCCACATAATCATACGTACGGCCTTTCTATTCCAAATTTAGTTTACAAAAACGACGAAAGCAATGCTTACCAAGTATTCCATAATTGGGGGCAAAACCAAATGACCACAGATTACAAAAAAGAAATTTTGTTTGCAGGTCATTTAAATACGGAACCGTACAACATATTTGATAAAGTGAAGTAAAAACATGATTTGTTTTACAATACTATAATGGTGTAAACATGAAGTAGTGCACAATGACCGATCGTTACATACCTGATGATTTGGTATCTATTGTGGTGTCATATTTGGATTTGAGCACGAACTTACAGGTTGCTCGGTTTATCAACAAACAATTTTACAGCATTTGTTTACGAGAGAAATTTTGGAAACACATTATGTTAAAAGGGTTTAAAACAAAGGCAATGAATGGCATCATCCGAAGTCACGGTTCTATGTTTCATTATTTAAATGTGTCCAAATCACGGTTTGGTCGTCAATCAACACTTTTGTTAAGCAAATTAAAACAATTGTTGGTGTTGGATTTGAAAAACGTATACAGTAATTCGTTACTGGACGACCGTTTTTGCTTTTTGATATCCAAATCAAATTTAAAAGTCTTGTTGCTAGCCCATTCGTCCATTACCGATTCAGGTTTAAGTTGTTTGAAAAAGTTGCAATTGAAAGAACTGGAGCTTCGGCATAATCATTTTATTACCAAACGTGGAATTAAAGAAATGAAAACATGGAAAGGGCTTGAAACATTGACGTTTGTGTCGGTTGTTGGTGTTTACACCATTCACCACTTGGCAAAATTACAATTGAAACATTTAACAATCAGTTTTTGTCCCAACTTAGACATGCATAGTGTTAGAACCTTTTGCGAAGTAAAAAATAAACAATTGACCCGATTATTATTGTACGGGGTTTATTTACGCAGTGACATGATAGTGAAATTAGGGACAAACTGCCCAAACATTGAAACGTTTGCATTGTGTCATCCTGCTTGCGGACAAACCGAGTTCAATAGTCTAAGGTATATGAAAAAGATGAAAATTTTAAGCGTAATATGTTGTAGCCCGATGTTTAATTTTAAATTTTTAAGGTACATTAATTTAAGGGTTTTTTTTATATGTCGCACTAAATTGCACACGCATGGATCAGAGTATGGATTTAGAGAGTTTGTGAAAGATTTAAAAAATTGTCGTTTAAAACCAATTAACAAAATTCCTTATACGTAATGTTCGTGCAAATACGGAATATCATCAAAGGTAGGAAAATCTATGTTTACAATGTTTTCTATAACCGTTATTGTTAATTGTAGTTTTTTTTCCATTAACTCTTGATACGTTTTTATTCGTTTTCTACGTAATTTCTCTTTTGCATTTCTGTTCAATTTTCTTTTTTTCTTCGGTTGATTCGTTTCTAGATATTCTGTAAATGATTTTGGAAATTTTTTTAAATCCATAAGATGTGTTTCTAAGGAAGGTACATTGTTTGAAACAGTTGTCATTTTAAAACACTTGTATATATTTACGTTTGAGGTATTACAATAATAATATGTTGCTATGGGATTGGGCTATTGCTAGCTCTATCTTGTTAAGTATTGTAATAGGTGCGTTCATAGCTACTTTTATACTAGACAATGTATTTGTTTTTAAAACCAATCGATACCCAAGCGATGATCCAATAGAAGAACAATTCCAAGTTGCTCGCGAAGAGCGAACTCGAAATAGAAAAGCAACCTATCAGCAACTTGCAGTAGTTTATTTGAATCAAATTATTAACAGCGTGTTTGAAGTAGTTAGTTTAGTATTTCGTATACCTAATGTTGCTGTCCATATTATAACGACTACATGGCAAAATAGACAGCTAATTATAATTGGGATAGGCATTGGAGTACTAGCATGGGGGTTGCAAATGGACGCACCTTTGATATTAGAAAAATTAGACGGGTTTTACAGTTGTGTCGTCACTCCATTTGTTAATAACATTGTTTTTTCTATTCTACACACCACAAACATTATATGGACTGCATTTGTTCCTTTCTACAACATATGGGTTTTGATTGTACGGCAAACCATTAACGGTACGTTTTTAATTGCTACCAAATGCGCAACGTCCTCGTTAAGTATCATGACATTGCTCAAAGACATTGTGTCGTACTTTGTTGCGATACTGGAACAAACATTAATCTTCACGGGCATCGTTGGAGATGGAAACCTATTAGACAACAGCTTTAACGTTTATGTCATCCATGGAAAACTTCGGGAGGCGTTTATGTGGATTCCAGACACGTTCTCTTGTTTTTGCCAAGCCACGTCGGATTTTTCAAATCTACCGTTTTACGGCATACTGCAGGTCGATTACATTGATTGGATTTTACATCACAGTACAAACATACCAATCAGCTTTGTGCAAACCTTTTTAAAGATCATACCACCATTTTTGGAATATCCTGATTTTTCCAAATCGTTTTTTCATTTTTACAATGTTATTTTTGAAACAGGAGAGCTGTTTGATGCATGGTTGTTTGAAGGAGTCAATACCATTATTAGCATTGCGAACTTTGATGGTGGGACCGTCATTGAAAAACCCAGTATCTTTATTGGTGAAACGACTGCACACTTATACGTAGCGAGTGGTAATGCTGTTCAAACCGCGTTAAATATCACACAGCATATTGTTTTACCATTTGACAAACGACCAATTACCGATACACAATTTATGATAGACGTGTTTTCAATGGACAAAACCTTTATCCATTTGAATCTGTTTGCTGCATCAGCTAATTTTATGATTACTTGGATTTTTCGAGCATTAGTAGAGCTGCTATTAGCACCTGTGTATCAAAGTAAATGCACCGTAGCAGGGCAGTGCCTTAACTATGTAGATGGACAATGTTCAGTCACTTGTTTAGGAAACTCGAAAATACAAATCAATGATTTAGAAGTCAAATGTTTGTTTCGACCTGATTCCAAAAATCGATACAATCACCAAGTAGACATTTTCAACCAAATGAAAGACAATACCGCAGATGCATTGGTGTCTGGCTCGTTTTACAGCGAGAAAAAACGGCTCCCTTTGGATAACAAGAACATCGTTATAGAAGCAACCAAACTAGATAGCACCTCTTACGAAACTAAAATATATTTTGAAAATGGTAATATTCTTAGGGAATCAATTAAAAGGGAAGTGTGTACACCAGCTACAAATAGAAAAAGTTGTTTAGCAACTTATTTTACAAATGAGTTACAGACAGCATATGGATTAAAGGGAGAAAGTTTTTATGCCTCCATTGGTTGTCCGATTGAAGCAGCTTCTAGCTCCGTAATCAATCTATTTCACGTGTTTTACAAAATGGGAGTCGATTTCTTTTGGTACAACTCGCTTGATATTATCTCTGGGAAAACATCATTGAAAGAAGGCGGGGAAAACATACGCGCCTTAATCCTTGGATACGTTGGTCCACTCTACGGGCGAGACTATGATCCGCCATGTTATAAAGATTTGCAACCAAAAAAGGTTGGGCACTTTGAGTTTCTATCCCAATACAATGATTATTTAACGTTGAATGAAAACAAATGTTCACGTCCTAATATCAACGAACATGTTATTTACCAATGGGACCGCATAGGTTATTTTTTAATTGCAAATACGTTGGAACGGGAAACACTGGGAAAAACAGTATTCAATTTGTATCGCACAATAATTGAAAATATTCGCATACTGCTACGACTAGAGGCAGAAGGATATGGATTTTACAAAAACCCCAGAAAAATTTACAACTTTGCAAAAATTGTACAAGCAGGAACCGAACCATTCTCCCTCTTTGCATCTAGCATGGGATGCGGGTTTGATTTTGGGAACGAACAACATGAAATCGGGTTTTGCAATGATGCGGTACTCCAACAAGGAGAAATTATTAGTGCCAAAACAACCAGCACATGTGATGTACACGACGATAGCTTTTCCGTATCCACTGCATGTACATGCATTGATAACCCAGGTATACAAACAGGGGACTACATTGTAGCTGCAGAAGAAAACACACGCTACTATACCACACAAGCAGTATCGCATTGGTGTGGAATTAATATATTTGAATACAATTATATTTTTTTGGCGCGGTCCATTAACGGCATACGAACATTAATACAAGCGTTTACTCCTGCCAATTTGCAACAAGGCTTTCCCCCTGACAGCAATGTATGCGACCTCAGCGCGTATCAATTTTCCACTAGCACTACCATCACGCGCCTGTTTGGTAATACATGCAACGTTAAAGGTG
>TARA_B100001093_G_scaffold510298_1_pt1 | contig 12955 bp, 8 predicted proteins | sample TARA_B100001093 | Tara Oceans TARA_B100001093 (sample SAMEA2623116) | marine metagenome | biome: marine biome (ENVO:00000447); feature: surface water layer (ENVO:00002042); material: "saline water (ENVO:00002010), including plankton (ENVO:xxxxxxxx)" | depth 5 m
GCCGCTAAGGAGAGGGCCGCTAAGGAGAAGGCCGCTAAGAAAAAACGCTGAAGTCCTCCAACGAAGCTCTTAGTCGGAGGGGAACACGCCGAAAGGCATGATTATGCTGGAGATGGGCCCAAGGTTGCAGGTGTGGAACTAACTGGGACTTGAATTTAGCCAAGGTGTGGGCAACCGTGCTCCACCGCGTGAAATCTGGTTCGCTCATCACCTTATTTCTGCTTTCGGCTGTCGCAAACGCAGTCGAATACGAGGATGATGTTCTTCCGATCCTGGAAGACCACTGTGTAAAGTGTCACGGGCCCGACAAGCAGAAGGCTGGGCTGCGGGTAGACCAGCGGTTGTCTCTTCTCCGGGGTGGGGACGCGGGATTTCCGTCATTGGTTCCCGGGGACCCAGTAAAGAGCCACCTCATTGAGCGCATCAGAAGCAGGGACGCTAGTGAGCAGATGCCGCCCAAGGGTGAGCGCCTGAGTGAGAAGGAAGTTGAGCTGCTTGAACAGTGGATCCGGGATGGTGCTGAGTGGCCCGGCCAGATGCAAGATCTCGGGGCAATCCAGTCGAACCATTGGTCCTTCGCTGCGGTGGTGCGTCCCGAGACCGCCGCCGCCGCTGGTAACCCCGTCGATTCCTTTATCAACGCGAAGCTTTCTGGGAAGGGGCTCACAGCGAACGGTCCGGCCGATGCACGGTCGTTGATTCGGCGAGTTTCGACCATTCTTACCGGGCTCCTCCCTGAACCCGGGAGAGTTGCGCGATTTGTCGAGAACTACGCGAAAGATCAAGATGCGGCCTATGAAGAGCTAGTGGACCAGCTTCTTTCTTCCTCCCACTTTGGGGAGCGTTGGGCTCAGCACTGGCTCGATGTCATCCGCTGGGCAGAGTCCAACGGGTCAGAATCCAACCTCTACCGTAAGAACGCCTGGCAGTATCGGGACTATGTAGTGAGGGCATTCAACGAAGACCGCCCCTACGATAAGTTTGTGAGGGAGCAGATTGCGGGCGACTCCCTGGGCACCGGGGAAGCGACTGGATTTCTGGTGGCAGGGCCCCATGTGCCGGCCGCCACGGTGGGGCGAGAGCCCTCGGCAATCAGGCAGGCACGGGCGGATCGGATGGATGAAATATTGCAGACGGTTGGTGCATCAATCATGGGAATGACCATCGGATGTGCCCGTTGTCACAACCATAAGTTCGACCCGATTACGATCTCGGACTACTATGCGATGACCGCGGTATTTCAGGATGTCGAATTCGGGAGTCGCTTTCCTGAATTTGACGTTGAGCATCCGCGCCGGAAGCGGGGAGAGAAGCTGTGGTCCCAGATCGCAGAGCAGAGGAAAATTCTCCGGCGAACCGGGGGCTGGGAAGAAGACTGGGGTGCATACCGGGAGTGGCACTTCGGGGCCGTGGAGGCCGGTGCGATCCGCCTTCGCTTTAAGACTCCGAACGTTACCATTGATGAGCTGCAGTTGTTCGGGCCGGCAGAGCGTTCAGTCAATCTGGCCCACGTCGGCAAGAAAGCCAAAGTCATGGGTTTTCCTGCTGAGGGCAATGATGGGCGAAATCCCGTGCAGCGTGTGAACGACGGGGAGTTCGGGACCATGGCATGGCGTGGCAGGGTGGAGAAAAATGCGCAGGAAAAGCCTTGGATCCAAGTGGATTTCCCGGAACGGGTGAAAATCGACCGCCTTCGCCTCAGCAGTAACAGGGAGTATTTTTTTGATACCGATTACCTCACCCAGAAGCCTAACCTGCCACGGTATGATTTCGACTTGGAGGTCCGTCAACCAGACGGGAAGTGGACGTCGCGGGTGGGAACCTGGTACATTACCCGAAAGCTCAATGAGCTCCATCCAGAGAGGAAAGAATCCCTCGCCGAAATTCAAAAATTGATTTCCCGGCTGGCAGAGGAGGGTCCGCAGCCCGGGTTCGTAGGGCGCCTCATTCCCATGCAGGTCACGCGGGTGCTGCATCGAGGAAGCCCGGAAAGCCCAAGGGACGAGGTTGCCCCAGCAGGGCTGGATATTCTCAAGGGCAATCTTGATCTGGATTCCGAAGCCCCTGGCTCAAAGCGGAGAGCTGAATTCTCTAGCTGGCTGACTGACCGGAGCCATCCATTAACTGCCCGCGTGATGGTTAACCGGATGTGGCACCATATTTTTGGCAGTGGAATCGTGTCGACCCCCAGCGACTTTGGCAGTGCAGGTGCGCCTCCAAGCCATCCTGAGTTGCTTGATTGGCTCGCAGCAGAATTCGTATCGCCGACCACTTACCAGACGCAGGCTTGGTCCATGAAGGGGATGATCCGGATGTTAGTCATGTCGGAGTCTTTCCGCCGTTCCAGCCAGCCCTCTCCCGAGGCTCTCAATGCTGACGGAGGAAGTCGTTTTCTGTGGAGGTTTCCCCCGAGGCGCGTGGCTGCTGAGGTTTTGCGTGACAGCATCCTCCAAGCCTCAGGCAAGCTGGATCGCAGAGTGGGAGGGCGGAGCTATCGGATACACAATGTGAAAAAGACCTACGCGCAGTGGGAAGTAGTCGATAACCACGGCCCCCGAACATGGCGCCGGATGCTTTATCAGGAGCGGATGAGACGAGTAGATGACCAGATTTTCACGGCCTTTGATTTTCCTGATTGTGGGCAGGTGCGAGCTAAGCGGCCGATTTCCACAACTCCGCTGCAGGCCTTGAACCTGATGAACAGCCCTTTTGTGGTAGAGCAGTCGAAGTTCATTGCGCAGCGGGCGATGAGAGAAGGCGGGGATGCTAGAGAAGATCAGATTCGATGGTTATTTGATTGTCTCCTCAGCCGTGCACCACAGGCCGGCGAAATGGCAGCCTGCGAGGGCGTGACGCTCCAACTCGTAGCCCGGAGTTTGATGAACTCGAATGAATTTGGGTTTCTTCCGTAAAACGGCACTATGGTGAATACGCCTCCCAGACCCGTGGAACCTTTTGTGAAATGATGAACGATCCAGAGAATCTCAGTTCCCGGGGGCATCATTTATTGAACCGCAGGAATTTCATGCGGAACACAGGGTTCTCTCTCGGGGGCCTGGGGCTTGCTCACTTGCTGGCGGCTGAAGATCCGGATCGCGCTGCGTCCAGTAGTAAGTCGCCTATCCGACCCCCGATCGACCCGGATCAGCCCTACGCCCCGAGGGGAGGACACTTTGAGGGTGCGGCACAGCAGGTGCTGGTGATCTACTGCCCCGGTGCCGTCAGTCATGTCGATACCTTCGATTACAAGCCGGCTCTCAAAAAATTTCACGGGCAGAAGCCGCCCGGGCTGCCCTCTGTGACTTTCGAGGGGCCCACTGGCAATATCGCCAAGCCCTTCTGGGAGTTCAAGCCTCGTGGGCAGACGGGCAAGATGACGTCCGATCTCCTCCCCGAGATGGGATCTCTCGCGGACGACTTCTGCTTTCTCCATTCCTTGCACACCCAGACAAGTGCCCATCCGCAGGGGGAAAACTTTTTCAATACGGGTTTCACCATGGAAGGGTTTCCTTCCTTCGGGGCATGGGCGACTTATGCTCTGGGATCCGACTGCAGTGAGCTTCCGGCGTTCGTCGCGATCAATGATCCCAGAGGCCTAGCCCGCTCGGGGAAGAACAATTTCGGCTGCGGGTTTCTTCCCGCCGCCTTCCAGGGCACTGATTTCAATGCCCGTAATCCTCCTTCGAACTTGAACCGACCGGCCTCGCTGTCCGCCGCGGATGACAGGAAGACAGTCAACCTTCTCCGGCATTTGAATCGGAAGCATCTTGAGAAGTATCCGGGCGATGCGGACCTGGCAGCGCGAATCGCCAGTTATGAGCTTGCAGGTAAAATGCAGACTTCCGTTCCTGAGATGATGGACCTCTCCGGTGAGCCGGATTTCATTCAGACTGAGTATGGAACGGAGGCCGGGAGCGATCTGAAACGAGCCTATGCTCGGAATTGTATTCTGGCACGAAGGCTGGTCGAGAAGGGGGTGAGGGTCGTCCAGCTGTTTAACGGGAGCGATCCATCAGGCGGCAACGGAATTACCAACTGGGACTCTCACTCCGATATTCTCAAGACTCACGCCATGCAGGCCGAGATAATGGATCAGCCGACTGCGGCCCTTATCCGGGATCTCAAGCGTCGGGGACTACTTGATCGAACCCTCGTGGTTTGGTGCACCGAGTTTGGGAGAATGCCCTTCCTCCAAAGTAATGGAACTGGCCGGGATCATAACCCTGACACCTTTACCTGCATGCTGGCCGGCGCTGGGGTGAAGAAGGGTTTCTCTTACGGGGAGAGTGATGAGTTCGGCCACAAGGCTGCGGTGGATCCGGTCGAGGTGTATGATTTCAATGCCACCATTCTGCACCTCCTCGGCCTCGACCATGAGCGCCTGAGTTATTACCACAACGGCTTGGAGCGCCGCCTGACCAACGTGCATGGGCATGTGATCAAGGATGTTCTGGCTTGAGGGGCCGGCCGTGCTGAGGAGGGGAGCCCTCCCCGTCTGGACTTGATGTCTTTCCTGGCTTGGTCGAGAATTGGCGACCGGAGCACCGGTAAATGTTGATGACAGGTTACGTGTATCTTGCGGTAGCGATCGTTGCGGAAGTGGTTGCTACATCCGCTCTCAAGGCAACAGAGGGCTTTTCGAAGCTGGGGCCCTCCCTTGTTGTGGTAGGGGCCTATGCGCTGGCCTTCTATATGCTTTCCCTGACGCTCAGGACGATCCCGGTTGGTGTGGCCTACGCTCTCTGGTGCGGAATAGGCATGGCCCTGATCAGTCTCATCGGATGGATAGTCCTTAAGCAGAAGCTGGATGGGGGCGCGATTGCAGGTATCGGCCTGATTGTCACCGGGGTGATTGTCCTGAGCGTGTTTTCAAAGGCGGCGGTGCACTAGTAGAGCAAGCTTGGCCCCGCCAGTCCTGCCAGTGATGTGGTAGGGTCCAGGAAATCCTATCCGACTAGTTCGCGCATTGGTTTGATCCCGGGATCAACCAGGAAGTGGGGCCTGCCACTGGAATCCTCTACCGTTGCACTCGAGAGGTCGATACCAAGGTTGTGATAGAGGGTAGCAAAGACCTCCTGGAATTTGACCGGGCGTTCGATGGGCTCATTACCATGTTTGTCTGTTGCGCCAATAACCTGCCCCAGGTTCATGCCTCCGCCGGCTACGAAGGCAAAGTTGGCTTTGGGCCAATGATCGCGGCTGTTCATCTTGTTGATCTTTGGGGTGCGTCCGAATTCACCCCACATCACGATGGAGACATCGTCCTGCAGGCCACGTTCATGGAGATCGGTGATGAGGGCGCTGAGGCCCTGGTCGAGGAGCGGAAATTCTTCTCGGGAGCGTGGGAAATTCAGGCCGTCTCCGCCGTGCCAGTCCCAGCGGCTGTAGTTAAGGGATACTACCCTAGCCCCGGCCTCCACCAGGCGACGGGCCACGAGGAAGTTCCGGATCATCTTGGGAGCGCCATCTCGCTGATACTTAGGGTCGTTGATTCCGTAACGCTCGACTACGCTGGGATGCTCCTGGGAGACATCGAGGGCCGCAGCCAGGTTCCCATCAGCGAGAATTTCAAGGGCCTGGCGGTTGTAGGTATCGAGACCCTCCATCTGGCCAGTAGTGTCAATGTTGGCCTTTAGTCTGTCCATGGAGGCCCGGAGAGCTTCGCGGTCCATGAGGCGATCCAGCGACATTCCCTGAAGGGTCATACTTTTGGCCCGGGCGTTGGGGTCCTTGTCAACAAGCCCCATCGGGGCGTGGGAGTTACCGATGAATCCCCCGGTCCCAGCCTCACCCCAAGTCCGGTTTCCGGTGGGATACATGAGCGAGACGTTGGCAGGTATGCCAGGCTTCGACCCCTGCAGGGTTGAGACCCATGACCCCCATGCTGGCCAGCCTCCTGGAGGGGCGTTGTCACGCTTCTTGTGGCCGGTCATGCACTGGTAGCAATCATGAGCTCCATCTGAGTCAGCGAGGGAGCGGATGATGGCATACTTGTCTGCCATTTTCGCAAGCTTGGGAAAGAGTTCGCAGACTTGTATGCCCGGGACGTTGGTCGATATCGGCTGGAAATCCCCCCGGATTTCGGAGGGGGCATCCGGCTTGAGGTCGAACATGTCGAGATGCGATGGTCCGCCGGGAAGGTAGATATTAATGACAGCCTTGTGAGAAGATCCGGTTCGGGCTTTCGCCTCCATGCCGAGGAGTTGGCTCAGGGAGAGCCCGCCTGCGGCCATTCCTCCGACCTTGAGAAAGTCCCGCCGGGAATATCCGTCACAGTGAGAGGGCTTGTGGTCGTTTTTGCCAAAGAGTTCAAGCATGACAGGGGAGATATAGGCTCTCCGTAGATACAAGAAATTAGGGGATGAGCCAAGCGAGATTGCGAGACATCATGAGGTGGTCTGGGCTTACGGGCTTGTGAGGCGAATTTGCATGAGATGGGATGGAGCCCATTAATCACGCAGGGTCGGATCAACTTTCAGGATCACCCTGCGGTAGGTAGTCAGGCTGGGTTGTCCCGCATCCTTAACTTCGAGGATAAAGTGGATCGTTTCCGGGGTGCTTGTTGCCGGCGCGTTGAGCTTGAGGGTGGAGGTGTTAGCGCCTTCCCATTTGAGGTTTCGATAGTAGATCGTCAGAGGAAAAGAACCGGCTTCACGGTAGGGATACCAATGAAACGATATTTCATTGCCGTCCGGATCAGTGCTCTCGCGGGCGTCCAGAGCGACAGGCATTCCCGGCCCTGCGGTAACGAGAACAGCATCCCGGCTTCGATCGCCGTTTATTGTTACAATGGGCGGATGATTGGCATCTTTAAAATTGGGCTGGTGGCTCCAGTCGAGGCGGGCAGCGAAGTCATGCTGGTAGCCCTCCCGCCAGCGCCAGATCGTGGCGTGGTTACTGGTGTGCCACTTTCCGTCCACGCCTTTGACTTCGTCCATCGTATTGGTCCAGATGGGTCGGGTTTCGGGTTCGTGGTAGTAGCGTTTTGGGGGAGCGGTATAGAGTTCGTAGCGCCCCCCCCAACCACCCCAGTCCGGATGCTCCGGTTCGTTCAGGCCGTTGCGTAAAGCCCAGAAAAAGGATGGGGTGTCGCCCTCCATGAGATACGTTGTCCGCGGATACATCGCACCCAGAGGACCATGATCCTTCCGGATGTGCAGGTCGAGCCATGGATTGTCCACGAGGGTGAAGTCGGGACCCTCGAACCGCCCATGAAACCTGTCACCCGAAATGCCTACCCAGGTGGCGTAGTGGTAGGAGCCACCCTGGCCTTCCTCATGGCCGGGACTGACAATATAGAAGAGCCCGGGAAAGGTATTGCGCATCCATGGTCCGGCATCGTCCTGATCAGAAATAGTGTAGACCCTCAGCTTGTGGATGAACGCTTCGGTCTCTGGCTTGCTGCGAGTCTGCGCTACCTTCCAGAGGGCCTGCGCGAGACAGTTGGCGCCACCCCAGACAGAGATGTAGACTGGTCGGTCATCCTCCCTGTCCACGACTCTGATAATATGCTCGGAGCCCGGAGAGTCGTGTTCTTTTCCAACTCCCTGCATTCCAAACCGCGGGACACCCGTCTTTACAGACTTCCGAAGTTGATCCGCCTCCGGCCAACCCCCTGAATGCACCATCAAGTTGTTGCGGGCCTGGCGGTAGGCCTCGATACGTTCGAGGATCTTCTCGGGAGCGGTCTTGTTGCGAAGCCAGCAGGAGGTCGTAGCAATGAGGCCCTCAATATCGAACTCGTTTGCGTAGCAGAGAAGGCGAACCATGGACTGCTCGTCATCGGGTTCATTGGTTATATCGGTGAGAACAATCAGGCGGGGTTTGGCAATCGCCTCTGAGAAGAGGAAAAAAGAGGTGAGGAGGAGAGTGACCTTCCGGATCATGGAGGTATCGAGAACGAGATTGGCTTCAGGATCGAGAGGAATTTCGCGTTCATCTGGAATGTTCCGGAGGTGAATCTTGTTTGCGAACCGCCTTCATGTTGCAATCTCGCCCCGTAAGCATGATTGACTTTGATCACGCGATTGAGGAGGGGACGCTTGCCTTGGTGGGCGAATTTGAAGCCCTTAGAGAGGTTAACGACTACGCCTTGGTCGTCCTCGCAATGAACCTCGATTGCTGGGTAAGGATGGAGCCGGAAGAGCCACGATTCTTTCTCTATGCGGACCCTGCCTTCAAGGTGGCGATCGCCGAGGAGTTCCGGCTCTACCGGGAAGAGCAGCAGCTGCCATCAGAGCAGTCTGCAGCGATTTCTTTTCACCGGTCCGGAGTGGAGCTCTTCCTCCTCTGGGTGGCCCTCCTGATGGTCACCTTCATGGGACAGACAGAGGCCATGGTGGCGAAGTATTGCAATTCCAGCCAAGGTGTTTTTGGTGCTGGAGAGTGGTATCGCTCCTTTACCGCGCTGTTCCTGCACGCCGATGGAGGCCATCTAATTGGGAATATATTGATCGGTGGAATTTTTTGCGTGTTTGTAGCTAGGACCTTTGGGCCTGTCCGTGGGTGGGTTTCCATCCTTGCCAGTGGAACTCTGGGGAACCTGGCGACCTCCTGGTTGCATTTTCCCGAGGGCTTCAAATCTCTCGGAGCATCTACAGCAACCTTTGGCGCACTTGGCTTATTAGTCGGCAGCAGTGCTCTTCGGGCCTGCCGTGCTAGATCAGTTCGCAAAGTTGGAGGGTTTGCGATTCCTTTCATTGCCGGGGCCATCCTCCTTGGGTGGTTTGGCGCTGGCGGAGGAGACGTTTCGTCCAGGGTAGACGTACTCGCGCATGTGATGGGATTTGCCTCGGGAGCCCTGATCGGGTCGGTGTTATCCCGGGATGCGTCCGCAGCACGAAATGACGAGGGAGATCACGCCTAAATTCCGGCGACTTCCCAGCCCTCCCGGTATTGCTGGTGGAGAAGATTGTCCGCCTCCTTGCTGTTGTTGAATCGCAGGGCCTTGGCGTTCCACTCAAGTTTAGTGCCTGGCACCTGTGAAGCCACACAGCCCAGAAGGACGGTCTCACAGAGCGGGCCAGCATAGTCGAAGCTGGAGCTGGGCTTCCCTTCTCCCCTGATGGCATCGACCCATTGCTTGTAGTGATCGGCAGAGGGCAAAACCTGGAAGTCGATCCCCTTGAATTTCTTCTCCGGGTAGAGCGAGGGGAGTTTGCCTGAACCGTGGGGACAGACTACAACACCCTGTTCCCCGACAAACATGCTGCCATTGGCGGGGAGCGTTGTTCCGGCGGGTAAATCGCATTCCGAGGGGTCAGGAAGGTTTCCTCCGTCATGCCAGGTCACCTTGATGGTCTTGCCGGCGGTCCGCTCGGTTCCCGGGAATTCGTAGTGAATACGCTCCGATTTCGGGAAGGTCTCTTTGGTTGGGTCGGGGCCCTCATAGAGCACGGTTTCCGGTGCGCTTAGGCCCAAGGCCCAGTAAATTGGGTCAATAATGTGACAGCCCATGTCCCCGAGGGCTCCGGTTCCGAAGTCATACCAGCCCCGCCACTTGAAGGGATGATAGACGCCGGGAGCAAAGGGGCGCTCCGGAGCGACTCCGAGCCAGAGATCCCACTGCAAGGCATTGGGTGCTGCGGCGGAAGCACCAGGGCGCTTGATTCCCTGGGGCCAGATGGGTCGGTTGGACCACGCATGGGCGCACTTGATCTTACCGATCATGCCTTTCTGTACGAGATTAACCAGAGTGCGGTAGCTGGTGCCACTGTGGTGCTGATTTCCCATCTGGGTGGCGACCCCGGCCCGGGCGGCTGCGGCCGTGACCTTGCGAGACTCGTAAACGGTCCGAGTCAGGGGTTTTTGGGTATAGCATCCGATGCCCTGTTGGAGGGCGGTCATGGTAATCGGTGCGTGCATATGGTCAGGGGTCGAGACGGTGATCCCATCAAGATTTTTTTCTTTCTCCAGCATGACCCGCCAATCGGTGTAGCGCCGGGCCTGTGGCCATTTGCTGGCTGCGGCGGAAAACCCGCCACGTTTGCCCCCCTTGGCCTGTTCCACATCGCAAAACGCGACAATGTTTCCATGTTTCGCAGCCCCGTTGGAATCGACCCAGCCCTTGCCCCCAACGCCTACTGCAGCAAGGTTGGGCACCTCGTTTGGGGATTTCTTACCGTAGGCAGAACCCGTAACAAGGGAGGCTGCGGAGGTCAGGCCTCCAAGAAACGTGCGGCGCACCATTTTGCTCATAAGTTGCGTTGTATCCGGTTCCTTCTTTTTGGCAAGTGTGGGCATTTGGACCGCATTCTGCTCCAAGGACTTTGGAAGAAACAGGAATGGGTCACTCGGGAAGACATGCTTGAGAAACGGCAAGGGGAGAAAAACTCGAGGTGGGTTGATCCTTTCCTTGGAAATTCGCAGTCCCAGCTGCCCAAGGCTGAGGGGGTAGCTGCTACATGGTGGCGAGCTAAGCCTCCCGTTGGTAACACCCATCCGGGGGCCGTCTGTCCCTTTGGAATGGTGTCAGCCTGTGCGTATTCCGGGGCTTATGTGACTGGATATGGCCGCTACGGAGTTTCTCTCACCGGGGATCCGCCCCCGGTTGCTTTTGAGAAGCATGAAGCCCTTGGAATTGCGCATTTCCAGCAATCAGGGACTGGCCGTATTCGGGTCTATTACAATTATCTGCTGACAATCCCACTCACGGGGAAGGGCCTCGAGGGGATAGGAGAGCGGTGTGCGCTTCTTGAAGAGCGTGCCTGGCCGGGCTATTACTCTGCGCGGTTTGATGAGCGGGACGTATTCTGTGAGGTAACCTGTACGCAGCGCAGCGCTATCCACCGCTACGAGTTCCCTGAAGACGTGAGGGGTAAAGTTGCAATTGACCTCTCAGCCGGTGGGCTGCTTGTCGATGAGATGCGAAGCTACCCGCAGGGAGGGCAGGTGGAATTGCAGGGGTCCGCTGCGGCGGAAGGGATGGTGGTGATGGAGGGCATTCCAATCTATTTCCGAATCGAGGTAGCAGATTCTGCCCGCGCGGGACTATGGGAAAATGGAGCGGAGCTCAGAGGGGAGCACTCAAAGGTTTTACCCTCCACAAATTCAGGAAAGTCAGGAGAGAAAGTGCCTCCGTTCGGGGTATGGTTTGAGGCTGGAAGTGCCGGAGAACCACTGGAGATCAGGATCGGATTTTCGCTGCGCAATGTGAAACGCTGCAGAGAGGCTCTTGCGGTAGTGGAATCAGATCCGCTGGAGGATGTCGCCCGAAAAGCTGCCGAGCGCTGGGATGTTGTTCTTGGTAAGGTTGAGGTTGACGGAGGAACCGATGAATTGCGTGAGATGTTTTATTCCGCTTTTTATCATTCTGCACTCAAGCCTGCAGATTTCCGCGATGAGAACCCTTTCAGTTCCCGCGATGGCCCCTTCTTTTTCGACCTCGCTACCCTCTGGGACCAATATAAGACACAGCTCCCTCTCCTGATGACCTTCTGGCCTGAGTGGGGAGAAAGCTTTGTTGAGTTTCTTGGTGAAGTCGCCGCCCGGGAGGGAGCCTTCCCCGTAAGCTACCTGATGGACAACGCACCCGAGCGTTTCAACAAGCAGGCAACCGGGCTTTGCCACATCATCCTGGCGGATGCGCAGATGCGCGGAGTGAAAGCGGACTGGGACTGGATTCTGAGACTTCTCTGGGGAACGAGCCTGAGCAAGAAAGTTGCCACGGGGCGGTTTGCCGAGTTCGCTCGAAACCGGATCGTGCAACCGCTTTCACATACTCTGGATCTCGCTGGGGCCCATTTTGGAATCGCGCAGATGGCGAAACGGCTTGGCTATCAGGGAATTTACGATCACAGCCTTCCTTTGCTCCGGTGCTGGCCCAACGCGATGGACGAGAATACCGGGCTGCTCAGAGAAGATTCGGAGTATTACGAGGGAGAGAACTGGAATTATTCATTCCGGATTCTTCACGACATGGTGGGAAGAATTAAACTGGCTGGTGGTGAAAAGTCCTTCGTGAATCTTCTCGACCGCTTCTTCGGGTTCCAGGAGCCGTTACATGGGGAAACTGTCCACCGGTTCGAGGGCCTTAACAATGAACCGGATATGGAGGCGCCCTACCTTTACCATTATGCGGGGCGTCCGGACCGGGCCGCGGAAGTGGTAAGAGGTGTCATTCGTTATCAGTTTTCCACGGGTCGTGGAGGTTTACCGGGAAATGACGACTCGGGAGGGCTTTCGTCGTGGCTGGTGTGGAGTATGATGGGACTGTTTCCGGTGGCGGGAATGCCGGTGATCCTGATCGGCAGCCCTGTCTTCCCCTGCGTGAAACTGAAATTACAGGGAGGAGATTTTGTCGTTCAGGCCCGGAGCGCTAACGAGGATCACATCTACGTTCAGAGAGCGTGGTTGAATGGCCGGCTCCTTGAGCGTTCCTACCTCAGGCTGAGTGAGTTCCAAGGCGGTTCAGAGCTGGTTTTAGAAATGGGAGGGAATCCGTCCTCGTGGGCCAAGGAGAGTCGCCCTCCGTCATTTGTTTCCTGAGAAAACAGCTCCTCAGGGGAGTGAGCTGTAAGCTGGCATGGGAACTGCGTTGGGTTTTGAAAACCAGCAAAGTAATGAGCGTTTCACTTGAGAATTTACCGGGCAGCCACGGGTCCTTTAACCAGAGAGATCTCGTAAAGGTGTCACATCTCATAATGGTTGTTCGGGCGGACCCGATTATCTGCGGACACTCTACGGAGGCGCGTAATCTCGCTGAGGCTGGTATCGAAATGGGATTGGAATCAGTCCACATCGTTACCTACCCGATCGATGTTCTTGAGGAGAGTGGGCTTCCGTTGAAACCACTCGAGACCGTCTCTCACTATTCTGCGGGGATTAAGGTCTGCCGCCCAAATCCTGTTGGCGATTACAAGGTGCTAGATGGGCGGCTGGGATACGCGCTGAGCGGGGAGCTTGTGGATATTCTCCACGGGTTGCACGGAAGGGTGATGTTAATGGACCTTTACCT
>TARA_B100001093_G_scaffold310947_1_pt1 | contig 12927 bp, 11 predicted proteins | sample TARA_B100001093 | Tara Oceans TARA_B100001093 (sample SAMEA2623116) | marine metagenome | biome: marine biome (ENVO:00000447); feature: surface water layer (ENVO:00002042); material: "saline water (ENVO:00002010), including plankton (ENVO:xxxxxxxx)" | depth 5 m
TATTTTAGCTGAGTTAACTATTGAATCTTTTAAATCTGATTGTCTTACTAATTGTCCAGAGTTTTCTTGGCTACTATATAAAACCTGTGTTTGGTTATCATTTAAGTCCCCTGCACGTATGGAAGAGCCAGCAGCAAAAACTGCTTTGGCTGTATCAACATTAGTTACTCTATAAATATGTATAGCTACACCACTTGTTGGTGCAGTATTAAAGACAATATTTGTATTTGAAATGGTGTAGTCATTATCTGTTTGGCCACTTGTGTTTTCAGTTTTTAGTACGTTGTCTAGTTCTACCTTGACATCCGCATTCAATAAATATGGAAATGTGAACGAGTAAGTAGTGGTGGAACCATTACCCGTATAAAAATGTTCAGTTGTTGCCATGTTTCTAACATGTTATTTGTATAGATTTAGGAGTGGATCTATCGAGTCGTTATATGTTCTTGTTTTCTTTAATTTCTTTATTTCTCTAATCTTCATTGATTTACGCTTATTAATTAATTCTTCTACAGCTGGATCTCTACTAATACTTGCCCAGGCTCTTTTTTCAGCATCTCTAAATAGCTTGCTTATAATTTTTAGATGATAATAAGAATTATCAGGATCTAGATCTCTATTACCTCTTCTTGCATCTGCTTTCATTTCTTTTATAGATGCAATAATTTTTGGATTTTTGGCCAAACTGTTTAATTTTTGCTCTAAATTCTGCTTACCAATTGCTTCTTGAAATTTAGATCTTACACGAGGTGCTCGTTTTAAATCTGTACTATCAGGAGCATTATATGTTGATAAGTTTGTTGAAAATCCGCTTTCAAATAATAATTTTCTTCCAGGAGAATAATCTAAATTGACCTGAATAGGACTGAATGCATTAAACATTCGAGTCATAAAATCATAATCTCTCAATGGTTTGCCATTCAAAATATCGTATTTAATTGGTAATTCCTCTATCGCTAGAGGTTCCATAAATAAATTTCTATTTCTTAAAGAATCATTAATACCACTATTTAACTCTTTCATATATGGATTAATAACTTTACCCATTTCATTTCTTAAAGATGATAGAGGTAATGAATTATTTCCAATACTTGCAAGTGTTCTAGGAAGTGTTCCAGGTTTAAATGTAAGTAAATCAACCATCTGTTGTAGACCAACTAAATAAGACTTACTTGCTAACGTCCCACCTATCACAATCGCTACTTTTTGTAAGTGATCTTCTGTCCATTGTTCACCCATCATTTCTGAGTAATCACCAATATTTGCTACAGCTGCAAAAATTTGGTTAAAAGGTTCTATAGCGTCATAATCTACTGTTACTCCACCTACAGTTAACCTTCTTCTTTTCCAACCGCCACTAGTCCAGGTGCGTGATTTCTGTCTGTCAGGAGGTCCATCACCAGATAGTTCTCCTCTTAGATACGCCATAGATGCCATAAAAATTACGGAACTACCTACAGCTTGTCTACCATATTGAACTGCTTTAGCCTGTGCTAATTGTTCTGGAGTTGTAATACCAAACTGACGTACATCTTCTAAATTATCTGCTGTTGCTCTTCTTATTAGATTAGATTCTTCTATAAATCTATTCATCATAGGAGTGTGTTTTGCAGTTAATTCAAGACCGTTTACACCAGTTCTTGCAAACAAGAAAAATGGTTTTATCCAAGGTGTTTTTTCAAACAAATCATTAAGACCTTTTGAAAGTCCCTGCATATCTTTTGTTAATGTTGCTTCTTTCTTTTGAAAAGTTACATCTAAAGCTTCAGGTTTTATAGCTCCATCACCATCAAAAATTTGCCCATAAAAATTATCTTCATAGGATTTTATTAATTCTGGAGTTATTTCTGTAATGTCTCCAGCATCTAAATTATTAGTTGCCTGGACAAAAGCTCTTTCTCTCATCTTTGCTCTACCGATAATATGCCCAAAAGCATCGTCAGTAGCTGCCATTAATTTTGTTGAATAATTTAAAAATTTATTATCATTTAAACCTCTAGCTATATTTGCAATACGATATGCCGCTTTATCTCCGTCAGTACCGCGACCTTCTGCCCATTGTCCTAAAGCTTCCCAGTTAACATCACTAGCCGTTTTTTCCTGATATCTAGATGCATATGTTGCTACATCACCTGACCAGTAAGATTGTAATCTAGTTTGAAATACCTGGAACGCTTCTGGCACTGCTTCGATCATTGCATTTGTAGAAGCCATAGCTTCTCTAAATGTTCTGCCATCTCCTTTTAAACCAGCACCAACCATCGCTGATATTGGTCTTAAGAATGTAGCTGTAGATGTACCTAATATTGCTCTTATAGGAGTCTTAGGTCCACTTAATGTACTAGCAATAAATACTCCCTGGACTTCTCTAGCAAGTTGTCCATTCATCAGTTTGCCTTTGAATTTTCCACCTTTAATAGTTGCTGTAGCCCACTTATCGAAATCATCAATTGTGTTAATACCTTTTGGTCCAGAAAATAATTCGAAAATAGCTTTAGATAAATCATCAGTAGGTTGTGCATCAGCTAGCTCAAACATTGCTTTTATAGAAGTTTTTGATTCTTCGATCTTTGCTTCTACAAACTCTTTTTGTGCTGTTTTACTAGGCTTTACACGATTTGCCAAATCAAATTGTTTTAGTCCCGCACCAGCTGCATAACCAGCTTTTTTACGTTCTGTAATTGCAAATTGTAATTTATCTAATAATCCTTTAGCTGGACCATCTACATCATGTAAATCTACTATGTCAGCTATTTCTCTACCAGCTATACCTAACTCTTTTATTTCATTAACAAGACTTCCAATAATTAAATCAAGAGTTCTTGCCTGTCTAGGAACTACTACATCTACATCACCAAAACCTAAATCTCTTGATTCACGTTTTAGTCCAGCTAAAAATTGTTCTGGTGTTAAATCGGCTGCTTCTCTACCTGTACCTAAATATTGTAAAAACTGTATTGAATCCTTATATGCTTCTTCTAAAGACATGCCTTGTGCTTTTAATTTTTGTTCTTCTATTCGAAAATAGTCAGAACTCATTAATTTCTTAAGAACACCACGGACAACATCTTTACTTTCTCCAGCTGTTCTTGCTGCTCTTTCTACTTGCACTTCTGGAACAACAGGATCAAAACCACCATCATTATCTGAGTATGCTCTTGCCTTATCTTGTTGTCTTGCAATATCACCTATATCATCAGAGCTAGACCTTACAGTGCCTTGATGTGCATCTGCAACAGGATCATTTTTAGGAGCACGAAACTCTGTTCCATCCTCCATTTGTTGTTTTGCCCACTCTAATCTTTTAGTTTCTCTATTTTTTGCCCTGGCTTCTTTTCTAGTAACAGCATCAATTAAACCTTTTGCTTGGTCTGTTTTTGATACTTTACCAATAGCCATAGCTGCACCATCAAACATAAGACCAATACCCATACCTTCCATAACATTCTTAAATGTTTTCATAGCTGGATGGTCTTCATCCTTAGTAGCTAATACATTATTAAATTGTGGATATCTTTTAGCTATTGCACCTAGAGCATTATCTTCCTGGGAATATTTAGAAAGTATGTCTGAAGTAGCACCTATTGCAGCTGCATTCAGTAATCTATTTCCTATTTTTATTCCTAAAGCTGCTTGTCCTTTTACAGGCACAATTGCCAATGTACCAAAATGTACAAATCCTCTTAGTAAATTACCCCATACAGTTTTTGTTTCTATAGGGTTTTCAGAGTCAACAAAGAAATTATCAGATTTAGGATCGTAGTTATCACCTTCCCTGGCCATTTTGCCAGATGCCATATCAATGACTCTCTCAGGAGCCGTTACTAAAGATGACGCGGTATCTTGTAAACCACCTTGGATAGCAGATTGTGCTTCTTTTAAAACACCTTTAAATCCTCCACCATCTTTTTTTTCTCTTACATCTTTCGTTTCTTTTACTAGTTGTTCTCTTCTTTCTGTTCCTTCTTGTAGTTCTTGAGATTGTCTATCAAGCTGTGCTTGCTCGTCTATTGTATCTGCTAGCTGTTGTGCTTGTAGACGCATCTCTTCTGTATCGATCTCATTCGGATCGAATTGAAAATTTGAATCCATAATTTATAGAGGACCCTCAGATCCCGGCTAATAACATTCCGTCTTTTGTGTTGTAATTTTTACTCATGTTTTCAGATCTAATCAATCTCCTCGGAGTAGATTTGAACTTTTGCAATCGTAAAACTTTTTTATCAGTAACTTTTCCTTCTGGAGTTTCTATTGGTTTGTGTCCTCTTATTTGCAACTGTGTGTTGATAATATCGAATGCATCATATTCTTTATATAGTTCTGAAAGTTTAAAAAATATAGGTGGTATTTCTGGATCGATACCAGCTTCTCTTTGTGTATGAATTTTATATAAATCTTCTGCTAATCCAGTAATGGTTCCTTTAGTAAAATCTAGATTTTCTTGAGAATTAAGATATTTTTGTGCAGCTATTAATTTTTTATTATATGTAGTTATACCTTTTTTTCTTTCTGTAAATCTGTCTTCAAAAGTTTTTATCCTAATCTCACCTTTTTCGTTTACAGCGTCATCAGTTCCTATAAACTTTTCTACTGCATTCATAGCTTTAGCATGAGCAGAAAACTCATCACCTTTTTGAACTTCTTCACGAAAAGTTTCTCTATATACACTTTGTGCGTTTGTATAAAGATTAATAAATTGTTGACTCCCAGTACTTGGGTCAGCTATTTCTTCTTCTAATTTTTTACCAACTGCTGATCTTATAGTGTTATTTCTTAGTGTGACTAAACTTCCACCAGGCATTTCACTATTATGATTTTTAATAATACCTTTGTACTGAAGATATGTATTTATATCATTGATTTTATTAAGTTGATCTAAAGGTACTCTTTGATTTGTTTTTATTAAATAATCAATTGTTTTTGTAGTATCTTCATCAGTTTTATCTTCACTAGTTAAAAAACCTGTAAGCTCTTTAGGCATAGGTCCCCAGTTCAAATCATAACCATCTCTTATAGATTCTTTTTCTGCTTTAGTAGGAGGTTCATCACGGTCTTCACCATACAATATATTCCTTGCATTTCTTACATATTCATCACGTTGTAATTTAGCCCACTGCTCATCTTTTTCATTTTTATTAATTAGAGCATCTTCAACAACTCTTTGTAGTCGATTACCAGCTTTACCTAAGTAAGTATATAAAGTCATTGTTTGTCCACTTTCTAAAGTAATGGTTTCATTCATAGTTGCAGCTACATCTTTTACATCTAAATCACCATTTGCAAGCATAGTTTTTAATTCATCAACAGCTTCAATTTTTGCTGCTGATTGACTGCCTAATACGATTGATCTTTTTCTTATAGTTTCTGAATAATCAAATGCATTATTTGTTTCAAACGTAGTAACCATATCATCTGTTCGTTCAGCCTTTTCATTAGCTTCTACTTGTGTTTGATAATCGTTAGCATCATCTTTTGCTAGCTGTGTTTCATATTTCTGCATTGGTTGGTAAAGATACTCAACTGCCAACTCTTGTATAGCGGGATCAGAAACATCACTTAAAAATATTTGTCTTATCTTATTATCAATAATTGCTTTATTTGCTAGATCATTCATGCCTAACTCATGCCAAGATTTCTGAACTGTCTTACCATTTTCTACTACATCGAATTTATAGTTTCTAAGCTGTCTAACAAACATAGGATATTCATTTGACTTAGCACTAAGCATTGCAACATTGAATCCTCTTTGTTGATTCTTTCCTAAACCTTTAACTATATTCCCAGTAACAGGACTCATAGATCCATTACTCTTAGCAGTGTCTACAAGCTTTGTGTTAGTAGCTTCGAATGTATTTTCTGCTTTTGCCTGGATATGATTATTTTCTATAATTTCATTCTGTTGTTCTAAATTTAAATTATAAAAAGCAGCTTGTCCTTCAGCTTCTTGTCTCTTTTTTCTCTTCTCTATTTCTGGTGCAAACATTTGAGCAATACCCTGGGATATACCAGCTAGTTTTGCTAGTCTTTGATCTTTCTGTTTTGCTGCTTGCATTTCATATTCATACATTTGACGATTTCTATCTCGTATAGAACGCATGAATTTTTCTTGTTGCTCCTCCACGGAATCAACCATATCAACACCTTCTACTGCATCGAACTCAGTAGATGGTGAATATCCTTGGAATGATGATGACATTACATTAACCCCTTAACACCGCTAGCAATACCAAGTACACCTGATACTACAGGTAATACTGTTTCAAAGAATCCAGGTTTAACAGGTTTTGCCGGAGCTACTCCTGGTACTGGTCCAAATCCACGTTGTGATAATGCTTGATTTTGAGCACTTTGTAATCTTCTTCTTGCTGTATTTAATTCTTCTGTTTGCGATATGCCGGCTCTTCTAAGGTTTGCATTTCTTTTACTTTGTGCATTCATACCACGAAGAGATGCTTTACGACCAAATGATCTTGATCTACCTCCTTCGTTAACAGGCATTTCACCCATTAGTTCAGTATATGCTTCTTGATTATCTGCAAAATATTTTTCTATTTCTAGGGCATATTTACGATTTATTGCTCCGACTTGTCTGGAGCTAGCTAATACGTTTTCATCAGTTCTGAATTCGTAATTAGCTAATTTCATATTCCAGATATTTCTATCTGTATCCCATTGGACTCTGCGTTGGACTAATTGTCTTTCGTATTGTCTTTGTTGGGTTTTGTATTGGGAATTGGCACACACGGCAAAACTCTATAAAGGTTAAATTGTTGGGTCCATATTTTAGTTTTCTCAAAAACTTGAACCCTAAGAATTTGAGTAATTTAAGGTGAACTTTATTTCTATAATCCACGATGTTGTATAACAACTTTTCTCTTCTAGCTTCTACGAATCTTTTAGATTCTCTTGCAAAAGTAACTGGATACTTGTGTATAGCTGGTGTACATAACATCCATATTTGACCATCCAGGGCAACCCCGGCAAGGCCAGCAACTTCTCCGTTAGGCACTGTAAAATATACACTTTTAGGATCTGACGCAACTAAGAGAAGATGTTTTAATGGGTCATAACCATGACCTTCTACCACTTCTCTATAGTCATCAGGTCTTAAATTTCTAGCTACTTCTTCAGCAGCTGCTGTTGTTATTGGGTGAATGTAATTTGACACTATGATCTCTTATAGAATTTATTGGAATAATCTCCTTCCCAACTAAGTGATCTGATAGTTGCTGGAGATGGGTGATTTGAAAGTACGAATAAATCTACGTTTGTATTCTTTTCGTAAACTGGAATTGTTTCTATTCTTTCTTCTAATAATGGGGCAGTAGATGCACTATATGCATCCATAATTGTTGTCTCAAAAACTTGAGAAAAATCAACTTTACCTAGTCTTTTTAATTTTGATTGATATTGACCAACATGACCTAATCCAACTTTTACTCTATGTATAACAAGTGATGAGGTTATCTCACTGAGAGTAATTTCCCCAGCTGTTTTAGTAACAAATATAGTTGGGAACTCTACTAACATTTCATATAAGAAACCAGCAACTAAAGTTCTTCCTGACCAATCTCCTATAGCTGTGATAGTTGTACCATTTACTGTAGGCACAATATATCTACCCATATGTGGCTGACTATCAGAATCATCAATTAATGCAAGTGACCCATTTTGTGTCAAAGTGCTTGATAACCAAGACGCTGTAAATGTTGTTTGATTAGTTGTGGGGCTATAAATACCACTACCTAATGTGGTGTGATTATCCAGGTGCATTAAATAATTAATATCTCCCTGAGTTATTGATGGATCTGTACTTGTTTGTACAAGATTAATCATTTGTAGATAATTATCATCACTGACAAAATAATATGAGTCATCAATAATGAAGTGATATCTGATAGGTCTTGGAAGTTTCCATTTAAACCAGGCCGCCTGTAATCTCTTATCTCCAGTGTTGTAATACTTATATCCAAACACTGTATCAGTATCAGATTTACCAACAAGAACTATTCCATTTTCCCTGGAGTTAGATAATAAATCTATCTCACTAGGTAATAACCTTGGTACAACTTTTGTTTGTTCTACTACATCAGGTTCTGAGTTACTAGCAATATTTGCCATTTCAAAGAAGCGTCCATATTGACCACTATTATCTAAAAATCCAACAGTTTTTCCTAAAGATATAGGAGAAATTTTTTGGTTAAAATTATAAGTTGATACACTAGATAATCTTGCTGTTTCTGGAGTTAATATAGAATCGTCAGTTGTAAGTAAAAATTGTTGATCAGTACTAAATATTAATAAACCATTAGTAATTTCTATACCATCCATTAATGTTGATGGAAAAGTAGAGCTACATGCAATATCTATAGGGTCATTTGTACTTACAGTTAATGCAGTGGCAGCAAAAAAATCACCAAAGCTACCCGGCCTTGATGTAATAACATTTTCGCCAGCTAAGAATACAAGTCTATTTCTAAAGAATAAAACTCTTTCTATTGATCTATTAACAAATTTAGGAAGTGGATTAGTATTATCATCTCCAATATCTCTATCTGCATAGGTAAACCTGGCAACAGTAAATGTTGTTGTAGCAGTACGTTGAATAGTTATTGGCATATTGGTTAAATTAAATCCTTTAACTATTCCAGGTTCTGCACATTCAATCCATTGTCCTAGCCCAGATACTCCATTACTTGCTAAAAACTTAAGATAATAATCATCTTCATCACTGTCTGTATTAGATATTTTGACAATATATTCGTGTTTACATTGAACTGGTATTTCTCCTACATCATTAGCTTCTTTTGTTATAGCCTTCATCAGGTCTATATCAACAACTTCCAAGTTAAAAGCTACCGTATCACTGTAAATATAAATACCATTACCAATAATCTCATGACCTATACCAGAAACACCTGTTAATTCAGCTGATATACCAGCCAATATTTGTGTTGTAGTTACAGCTGTATCAGCATCAAAAGGTGTCGGTGCTGGTCTTACTGCTTTTATATTTGCATTTGCTTTGGTTGCTTCATGATCAGCTATACGGATGGTATAGGTAAACCCTTCCATCACAACGGTCGTAGTATCACCTGTTGTCCAGCCTTCTCCACCATGCAATAAAGTAATTTCTTTTGTATATGTACATCCATAGTCATTGGTATCAGCTGCACCGTCAGCTACTGAATAAGAGCTTGATACAACTTGTTGGCCTCTAGTAGTAAGTCTAAAAATTAAATTAGTTTTATTTCCTACAGTTACGTCAAAAACACCTGTCCCTGTAGCTGGGCAATGACCAGTTCCCGCAGTTCCATTTGCTGGAATTGTTGTACTTTGGATTTCTATTCTTGTTGCAGTGTTATATGTTGTCTGTCCAGTTGCATTAGAATCATGCAAATTAATACCATACTGCCTACCATTTTCTGATTTTGTTATTTCTAAAAAAGCTGCATGGGTATGTGGTCTAGCAGCTGTAGTTCCAGTAGTCCCTACTGTTTTATTTACATTAGAATTATTAACAAATGTCGTGTCGTTAATAGTCAGGAAATGTAATTCTTCTGGATCAGCTGTAGTTAAATATGATTTTAAATTTGTTTCAGAACCACCTAATGATGTTGAATATACAACACTCATTTCATCACCGTCAGAGCATCTCCAAACTCTTACGGTTCCATTACTAGCTACCTGACCTACATAAGATCCTTCTGTCTCATCACGATAATAATGAAACCAAGAACCTCCTGTTTGCACGTTAGGTAGTGCGTCTATTCTTTTACTTCCTGGACGTTTAAATAATCCGTATGTTAAGTCAGGTATTGCATTAACAATGTCATTAACTTGCCCTGGGGACTTCGTATAATCTGGCTGTTGGGAGATGCCGCCATAGAAGTTTGATACTGTTTGCGATACACCTGTCATCTATTTAAAGCTCTAAATGGTTGATATGTAGTAACAAATGTTTGGTCGGGGAAACCAAAGATTGTATGTTGCCCTTGATTGCATTCGTACTCCATGCATGATGCACGAGCGGATGCTTCTTGTTGTGCTAATAATTTAAATAAATCTGAATTAGCTATCAGTTGTGTAGCTGCTCTACCAGCTGCTTTGTATGTGATATATCTTTTAAATACTGAAGGTAGATCCTCGAAAGGAAATAGTCTTACTACATCACAGTAAATTGATGCAGTGAAAACATCTGTATGCATAATCTTGTCATACAGTCTTCCGTTTCTTTTTACTAAATCAAAAAATCTATCCTGGTATCCGTTAGTAATATCTATTCTTAAAATATCTACTGGAACAGTTATGTAACCTGTATTTGCATCAGGTTGAAATTCTATATGTTCTTCTCTGTTATATACCCATCCTTCATTCTGTACATCTACGTTTGATTCTTTTAATAAATTAAAAATAAATGAAATTTCTGGATTGGTAAAATCTAATGATGTGATAGGAGATTGTCCAATACTCCCCAGGATTGAATTTACTGCGGAGAGTTCTGTCTCGGTATCAATTGTAGAAGGAGTATTTGTCATATCTCGATAAAAAAAAAGGGAGCCGAAGCCCCCATGTGTATAAAAATTTAGAACGCAGAAGGAGCAGATGCACCAACATAAAGTTCTACTGCGGCAGCTGGATTCAAATAATCTGCACCCATTGCCATTCTTCCAAGGATTACGTCACCCTGGTAAACAACAGACACATCGCCTGATGTTACCTGGACTGAAGGTCCTATGGTTTCAACAACCCCGGCAGCCTCTTTCTGGAAAATCAAACCGCATGATTTGCTTCCAAATTCAGTTGCTGTACCGTAGTCATTATTGATACCTGTAGTTGCACCACTTGCATTATCTAATGCTGTACCAATTTGATCACCCATTTTTGTAGGTGAAGTTTCGCCTGTTGTACCGCCATATGCAACACCATGTTTGCCCAAGAAGGGTATATTCATGCTCTTGTATATTTTGATTCCAGCGATTTCGATTACACCCTGGCCAGACTGTAAAGCTGTACCTTGTGAATCTCTATTAACTAGTCCAGTTGAACCAATTGCTTGGATCAATTGATAGTATTGCCTTGGGTTTAACACAGCACTACGTTGTCCAGAACTGACTCCTTTTTCATCTAATGCAGCGGCTGCATCATAGAAAGCATTAATTAAGTTCTGTGCATTATATGCATCGGAATCATTAGTTGTTGTTCCAACTCTGATCTGTGTACCACCTGGCTCTACAAAACCAGATTTAGTAATTGGAGAAGCTGATCTTGCACCTCTAGCAATCGCTCTGAAAACAAGGCGATCATATTTTTCTGCTAAAGCATACGAGATTTTTTTTGTTATTTCTCCTCTCAATTCAAAATGAGCCAATGTCTCGTCAAGTTCATACAAAAATGCACTTGAGATTAGTAGGTCATCAACTGTAATAGTTTTTTCTGCTACAGGAGGCGCACCATCACTATTACCTAGTATGCTGTTTCCTGGAGTATGAACACATAATTCCTTATTTTCATAAGGTGTAGACTATATCATCTCCCATATAGGGAGTCGGACGCTATTCATGTATTACGGAACAAGCGTGTTCCACCATGTAGTCGTTGCACCTTTCTCTCACGCTTGAGAGACTTGGCTCAGGATTGCCATATCTTTCGACTTAGGTTTCCCTGAGTTCATCCGATTTGCTATATGCATTACTGCATAAAGGAGCTACAAATTAACTCTGCCTTTGTTCTACCTGTGTAGATGAACTGCAAACTTTTGCCGTTCTTGAGTGTTCTCTTCATTACAAGATCTCTAGCAATTGTTTCATGCTGGAAACCTTTAAACATTTCGCCTGTTGCTATTTTAAGCAGCAGGGCTCTTCTATCGCCTGTACTATTACTAGCACTAGGCATAGTAACAGAAGCCTGATGGGCTGTACTCTGTTGTGCCATTTTCTTTACCTAAAAGTAAGTGTGTATATTGCTGTCTCTAGATCTAGAATTGTACGAATCTCATTTGGTCTAACCTGAGACTCCTGGTTAGTAGTCTATTCCTACCGTCATGACGGCTAATAGGTATCCTCCTCGAAGGGCTAAAAGCCAAATTGAATAGGGAGGACTTGCACCTCCCGGATCGCTTAACCGATTATTCTTGTGTAAGCAACGCCACGATATACGAAAGTAACTTTCATGGTTATCTCCATACACTAAGCCCCGTTCCATGCTTAGTCGTCATGCGTCCCGAAGGATGAACGGACGGTGGTTATTAGAATGAAGGTTCCCCATCTGGTTCTTTGAATGTAGGAACTTCCTTTTCAATTTTTTCGCTATTTTTATTTAGCTTCTTTATAAATTCTTCATCAGGTGTGAAGACAATAGAACCCATAAGTTCATCGAAAAGATCGCCTGACATTATTTTTTACCTCTAGGTTTTTTTGCTGTCATAGCTGAACGTTTAAAGTTTGCAGCTGTAGGTGCTCCTTTAGATCCAGGCTTACGCATTGTTTCTTTAGAGCCTGATGCTATTCTTTTTCTTTTTGCATGTATGTTTGCATAGAGTCCACGTTTAGCGGGCATACTTCTTTCCTCCTTTTCCTTTTTTAGATCCGCAAGATCCTTTACGTTTTTGTGTCATTTAACATTTCCATTTACGTAGGGCAAGTGCCTTACGAGTAGGCTTGTCATTTTTTTTCATTGGTCCTTTGACTCCACTCATCCGAGCACAGAAAGATTTTTTGCGAGGACCACCTTCAGGCTGTGGAGCCTTCAGGTTTGATCCAGTTGCATTGTTATATTTTTTTCTGCCTTTAGCAGTAAGCCCTCCGCTACGCGATTTGTGCTTGCCTATCTTCAGGCTTACGTTTTTTGACATTATCCTATTGTCGGTGCTGTTAGTGCTACTTCTGTTGACTCGCTTGAAGCTAAGTCAAGTGGGAAGTTGTGTGC
>TARA_B100001093_G_scaffold303490_1_pt1 | contig 12915 bp, 8 predicted proteins | sample TARA_B100001093 | Tara Oceans TARA_B100001093 (sample SAMEA2623116) | marine metagenome | biome: marine biome (ENVO:00000447); feature: surface water layer (ENVO:00002042); material: "saline water (ENVO:00002010), including plankton (ENVO:xxxxxxxx)" | depth 5 m
CAGAATGCACTAATATTGCCAATCCTAACTATATTCCTTATTAGTGGTTGTGCAAGTACAAAACAATTAGAAATCTTTACTAAAGAAGTAGAACGTATGCCCTTAGATTTAGATATGCCTCCAGTTGTAGCATTAGAGCAAATTAATTGGAAGATTATAAACGAAGGCAACCAGGAAGAAGTATTTGCTGAACTTAAAAAAGCAAATATAGATGCTGTATTATTTGGCCTTACTGACGAAGATTACGAACTATTACAAAAAAACAATGTGCAAATGAGAAATCAAATCATAAAGTACAGAGCAATAATAGAAGCATATAAACAATACTATGAGCCAGAAGAACAGCAAGGCAAAGAAGATAGTAGCAGTATAATTAAGTCTAGTGACTTTACGCCAAAAAAACTCACAAAAGACGATTAACACTTGACATTTCTGTCAAAGAACATTATAATAAGTTAATATGGATCACTACCAAACATTGGGGGTTGGCCGCGATGCTGATGCCTCCGCTATCAAAAAAGCATATCGCAAATTAGCGAGTAAGCATCATCCTGATAAAGGCGGCAACCCTGAAGAATTCAAAAGAGTGCAAGAAGCATACGACACACTAAGTGATCCACAAAAACGTAGTCAGTATGACAATCCTAATCCTTTTGAAGGCTTTGGTGGTGGTGATCCTTTTGGTGGTGGTAATCCGTTTGGAGATATATTTAAAGATATATTTGGTGGAAGGCACAGACAAAGAGAACAAAACTTTGATGCACAAACTGATATTGTATTGCCTTTAGAAGAAGTGTATAATGGTTCTACTCAAAGAATAAATGTAGGCACTGGTATGATTGATATAAAAATACCTAAAGGCGTACAAGAAGGAACACGGTTTACATTGCATGGTAAAGGCCCACAGCAAGATCCTAACTTACCGCCTGGTAATTTATTTGTAAGAGTTAGATATCAGCCACATAGAGAATTTGCTAAAAATGGTAATGATCTAATTGGTATTATACAAATAGATTATTTTGATGCATTAGTAGGTGCAAATATTGATGTAAGACATATTAGCGGTAGAATGCTATCTGTTACTATACCTGCTCTTACTGAGCCAAACTCTAGGCTAAAACTTAGAGGTGAAGGTTTTACTGACCCTCGCAATAGTATTGTTGGAGATTTTCTATTACAAGTAGAAGTTATACCACCAGACTCACTAAGTCACGAACATGCAAATCTTATACAAAGAATTAAACAGGAACGCAGGAGAAATAATTAAATAGTATTATGAATGTTGAAGGAATAATAGAAAAGGCTTACGAAATATCTAATCAATTTAGTCACGAATACATGACTCTTGAGCATGTTGCACTGGCTCTTATTAAAGATAGAGAAATTAAAAAAGTACTAGATCAATGTAATGTTGACTTAAAACAATTAGAAGCAGATATTGTAACGTATTTAAACGATGACGAGTATAATAACTTAAAGTCAGAAGGTGGTAACACAGGCAAACCAAGAAAGACAGTTGCAGTTGAACGTGTATTTCAAAGAGCATTTGCACAAAGTATCTTTAATGGTAGAGATAAAATAAATGCAATTGATTTGCTAGTTAGTATTACAAATGAAGAAAATTCACATAGTGCATATTTCTTAGCAGTAAACGGATGTCATAGAGAAAATCTAATTGAAGTATTAGGTGATGTCATTGAAGGTGAACTTGTAGAAGAAACACAAGACTACATTAAAAACTTAAATGAAGAAGCAATGAGCGGAGCCATTGATCCTTTAATTGGCAGAAACGAAGAAGTAAATGATGTTGTTGAAATACTTGCAAGGCGTAAAAAGAACAATGTATGTTTAGTAGGAGAGCCTGGTGTTGGTAAAACTGCTATTGCTGAAGGCATGGCATGGAAAATTATTAACAAACAAGTACCTAAGACATTAGAAGAAAAAATTGTTTATCAAATTGATGTTGGTACTATGTTAGCAGGGACAAAGTTTAGAGGTGACTTTGAAGAGCGTCTTAAAACTGTGCTTGACCAAATAGAAAAGAATGAAAATGCTATTCTATTCATTGACGAAATACATATGATTATGGGTGCCGGTAGTGCTGGTAGCAGTCAGGTAGATGCGGCAAACATGTTAAAGCCATTGTTAGGTAAAGGTAAACTATTGTGCATTGGTGCAACTACACCAGATGAATTTGCAAGTACATTTGAAAAAGACAGAGCATTAATGCGTAGATTTGCTAGACTTGATATAGAAGAAACCACACTTAAAGATACAATTAAGATATGCGAAGGCCTACAACCATACTACGAAGAGTTTCACAAAGTCAAGTATGAAAAAGGTGCTATAGAAAAAGCATGTGAACTGGCAGATAGATATATTAAAAACAAATACTTTCCTGACAAGGCATTAGACATTGTAGATGCCGCAGGTGCAGTTTCTAAAGTACTAGGAAAAAAAGTTGTAAATATGGATTCAGTAGTAACACAGGTATCAAAGATTGCTAAGATTAAAAAAGATGTAGTTGACGTTAAAGACACAAAAGGCTTTAGTAAATTAGATAGAAAGATTAAAAAGAAAGTGTTTGGGCAAGACGAAGCAGTAGATAAACTTGTAGAAAGTATTCTTGTTAGTAAAGCAGGACTTAGAGAGCCTAATAAACCAATTGGTACATTCTTATTTGTAGGACCAACCGGTGTAGGTAAAACAGAAACAGCAAGAGCATTAGCAGACGAATTAGATATTAAACTAGTTAAGTTTGACATGTCAGAGTATATGGAAAGACATAGTGTTAGTAAACTGATTGGTGCTCCTCCAGGATATGTAGGTCATGCAGAAGGTGAACTAGGGCAAGGCATGTTGCTATCTGAAATAGATAAGAATCCTAATTGTGTATTGCTGTTAGATGAAGTAGAGAAAGCCGCACCAGAAGTATTACAAGTGTTACTACAAGTAATGGACGATGGTAGACTTACAGGTGCAACAGGCAAACAAGTAGACTTTAGTAATGTTACACTTATAATGACAAGTAACTTAGGTGCCGCAAAAGCAGAAACAAGCAAGATTGGATTTGGTGAAACAGCACATACCGACACAGATATCAAAGCAGTCAAAAGTTTCTTCACACCAGAATTTAGAAATAGAATAGACTCTTATGTTAAGTTTAACAAACTAGGAATGAAAGAAGTTAATCTTATCATTGACAAAATTGTTAAAGAAACAAATGAATTACTTGCTAGTAATGACAGCAAAGTTAGTATAGAACTAACCAAAGCGGCTAAGAAGTATATTGCAGACAATGGATTTGAACCTAGTATGGGTGCAAGGCCGTTGAAAAGACTGTTCGAAGATGTAGTTAAGAAACCTATCAGTAAGAAAATACTGTTTGATAAAATAGAAGAAGGCGTTGTACTTGTAGATTATATTGAACAGTTTGAATTTACTGTCAAATGAATTTAGGCAATACTATTTCCGGCATAGATATACAGCCATCATTCAAACTATGGTGGAACAAATATCATATCAAAGTAGTTATTAAAGGCAATTGGTTGATTCATGATGCTATGGTAATGAAAGACGTCTATGCATTTCAAAATTTACATTGCTGGGACACAATGAAATTTGCATGGAATAAAAATTTTACTACATATTTTGCAGACAGCAAAGTAGCCAAACAGTTTATTAAAAAATTTAAAGATGACGTACTATCTGTAGAAGGTGTACGTTCACAAAAAGAATACGATGTAATTATTTCGGGTACTAAAATATTAAGGCGACAACTGTTTTTTAATAAATATAGATATGTAACATATAAGTACTGGCCAAACGATGTTTGGGTGAAAAAGGTTAATAAACTTAATATGAATGCAAGAGTTTCTCATGCTGGAGATTATTGGAAAAGCACAGTATACTTAGGCAGTAAAAAAGATGTTGCCAAGATGCAATTAGCAACAGGTGGCAGTGAAGAAATATACAAAGTAGTTACACTAGAGGAAATATAAATGGGATTATTTGGAAGAGACACAAAATTAGATAGAGAAGCAGTATTTGAGCAACTCAAGATAGATGAAGGAGTAGTTAATGAAGTCTACCTCGACCACTTGGGATACCCGACTTTTGGAGTGGGCCATTTGGTCCTCGACACCGATCCAGAGCATGGAGCGGAAGTTGGCACACCAGTATCAGAAGGACGTGTTAAAGAATGTTTTGAAAGAGACCTCGACACAGCAATATCTGAGTGTGAGTTATTATACGAAGAAGGGGTATTTGGAGACTTACCGGACGAAGTACAGCAAATCTTGGTTAATATGATGTTTAATATGGGCAGAACTAGACTGAGTAAGTTTAAAAAAATGCATGCCGCAATCATCAAAGAAGACTGGAAAACTGCCGCAGTAGAAGGTAGAGATTCAAGATGGCACAAACAAGTGACTAATCGTGCTGAAAGACTGATGACTCGACTAGAACAAGTTTAGCAACATTCTCATAAGTGCCTTATTGAGATAAATACAATTGAGGCTACTTATGAGAAGAACATTAGAAATGCTAGGAAACTCAAGCGATAACATGGGTTTAACCGGCGACAAAATCAAAGCAGATAGTTATTTCGGTTACACGGACGGAATCCATTCCGTTAGTGTAAAGTTAAATGCTTTTGTAGGCAAGATTAAACTGCAAGGCACACTATCATTAACACCCGAATCAGCCGATTGGGGAGATATCAAACTAATTGAAAAAGCATCTGCAACCACAGGCACAGAAATTCACACATTTAAAGGTAACTATGTATACCTAAGAGCCGTTCTTGATAGATCAGGAGTCGGTGATGGTAGTACATATCAGTCATCTTACGGTAGTATCTCACAAATTTTATTAAGCAATTAAATCAACTTAGTTGATAAATACATTATAATTGCAAATTAGAATAGGAATACTATGCCAAATGTAACAGGAGATAATTTAACTTTTAATATAGACGGGATCGCCGATAATCAGATCCTAGTTTACGATTCTACGCAAGGAATTTTTGTAGCACAAGATAGTTTGTCTTCAGATGCCAATGCCGCCGTTACTGGTGGTGGAAACGTTGGTGCCTCTGGTATTGGACTGTTCTCAGCAAAAGATGGTTCGCAATTAAACTTTAAAAAGATACAAGGTTCAGGTGCAACTACTATAACTGAATCTGCAAACGTTATTACTGTTTCTTCAACAGCATATACACTACCAACACCATTAAGCATTCACAATGTAAATGCAAATACAAATATCTTCTCAGGTAGAAACTTTGGTGATAATGCTAATATCACAGCATACGCAGGTGTATTAAATAACGCAAACTATCCTACTAACAGTCAAAGTGCAGGGTTTGATGCTAAAACAAGATTTGTTATTAGTTCAAACGATGCCGCAGATGTAGAACTTAGTTCACAGCATAGTTTACTTTTAAGAACAAAAAGCACAGACGGACACATCGAAGTTAGAAGTGCAAACAGTACTGTATTTTATGTAGGTAGTGCAAGTAGCACAACACCAGCAATTAAAATAAATTCCAATAGAAGTACAACATTTGCTAATGCATTTACATTACCAACATCAGATGGTACTAACGGACAAGTACTTGTAACAAACGGTTCAGGCGGTGTTAGTTGGTCAACTTTACAAACTGGTGGTTTAACTGCTAGTCAACTAACTGCCAACTTAGCAAATTATATTCCTAAAAGTGCCTCAAGTGCACCAGATACAACAATGTCATATGACATTGGTAACAGCAATTACAAGTATTTAAATATATTTGCAAACAGATTTAGAGGTTCAGCAGATTCGGCCATTAAATTAATAGATGGATCAACTGAAATTACAGCGGCAACATTATCAAACGCAGTCATCAAAACAAATAATTTAAGTGACTTACCAAGTGCCGCAACAGCAAGAACAAATTTAAGTGTTTACAGCAAAGCAGAAGTAGATACTAAAACAAGTTCAGCACAATTACAAAATGCTATAAGCACAATTACTAGTGTTGGTTCAGCAAATACAATCAGTGCCGCAAATGCCACTCACGCAATTAGATTTGAGGGCGGAACAGGTATTGATGTAAATCAATATACAGCCAACAATACTATACAGATTTCAAAAACAGATGCTATCACAGGCGTATTTAAAAACGTCAATGTAGATGGCACACTTCTTATTGCAGATAACAATAATGATACATTAAATTTAGTTAGTGGTAGCAATGTAAGTTTTACTGCTAACCCAGGAACAGATTCAATTACAATCGATGCTACATTAAATGATAGTAGTATTGACAAATTTACTAAAGCAGAAGTTAATACTGCAATTGGTGCCAATGTTGCCGCATTACGATATTATAAAACATTTACAGGCGACTCAGGTTCTACAGCCGCAAGTGCCAAAGACGATACATTTAACATTGTTGGTGGCACAGGCATAACAACAGCAGTCACAGGTGATACAGTAACAATTAGCAATGACCAATTAAATAACGGAATATTTAAAAATATTAGTGTTGCTGGACAAAGTTTAATTATTGCAGATAACAATCAAGATACATTAAATTTTGTAGCAGGTAGCGGTATTTCGATTACTGCTGATGCAAGTACTGATACTATTACAATTAATAACACAGGCAGTGGCGGAGGCGGTGGAGCCGGCGAAGCATTTAAAACTGTAAGTGTACAAGGTGGTGATAGTGTAGTAGCAAATGTAGCCGCAGACCAATTAACATTTATAGCAGGTGCTAATGCAACAATATCAGCAGATAGCAATGCTCAAACAATTACAATCGATGCTACTGGAACAGGCTCAGGACAAAAAGGAGCCACTGGATCAACTGGCCCAGCAGGTAGTAATGGAGATAAAGGACAAAAAGGCGAAGTAGGAGAAACTGGCGCAACAGGAGCCACTGGAGCCAAGGGTGATACAGGAGCCACTGGACCAGCAGGAGCAACAGGAGCCGCTGGAGATAAAGGTGCTCAAGGTGCCCAGGGTACAACTGGCGCAACAGGACAAAAAGGTGAAGTTGGAGTAACTGGACCAACAGGACCAGCAGGTGCAACTGGACCAGCAGGCAATGACGGAGCAAAAGGCGAAGTTGGCCCACAAGGACCACAAGGTACTGCCGGAGATAAAGGAGCCACTGGAGCAACTGGACCTCAAGGAGATGCAGGACCAACAGGACCACAAGGAACTGCTGGAGATAAAGGTGAAGTTGGTACAACTGGACCACAAGGACAAAAAGGTGAAATAGGTGCTGGTACTAATCAAACACTAAGTATGACAGGTAATGTCATTTCTATTAGTGGCGGTAGTAGTACTGTTGATATAAGTTCAGCATTGAATAGTGTTGATGCCTCGGTTGCCGTTGCAAATGTTTCCCCAGGTGGTGGTTCTGAAGGTGATCTATGGTGGGCAAGTGATAACGGTGATCTATACATTTATTATGATAGTTCATGGGTAGCGGCCTCATCAACAGGTGATAAAGGACAAAAAGGCGATAATGGGCAAAAAGGTGAAACTGGAGCCACAGGACCTCAAGGTACAACAGGTGCCCAAGGTGTCACAGGTGGAACAGGTCCACAAGGCGATAAAGGTGATGTTGGTCCACAAGGACCGACTGGTGCTCAAGGTGCCACAGGACCTCAAGGTGCTACAGGTGATAAAGGAGCCACTGGTGCTGATAGTACAGTAGCAGGTCCACAAGGTCCAACTGGACCACAAGGTACAACAGGTGCTCAAGGACCTCAAGGTGTTGCTGGAGATAAAGGACAAAAAGGAGAACTTGGACCACAAGGTGGTACTGGACCACAAGGTGGACAGGGTACTAAAGGTGAAGTTGGACCACAGGGTTCAGCAGGTGCTACAGGTCCACAAGGACCGCAAGGAGACGTAGGTCCAGCAGGTCCAACAGGAACAAAAGGAACAAAAGGTGAATTAGGTGGCCCAACAGGACCAACAGGTGATAAAGGACAAAAAGGTGATACTGGACCACAGGGTACAGCAGGAGCGGCTGGTAATACAGGTCCACAAGGACCACAAGGACCAACAGGTGCCAAGGGTGAACCAAGTACAGTAGCAGGTCCGGCCGGTCCAGCAGGTTCAAATGGTTCATCAGGTAGTGATGGATCAGATGGAGATAAAGGACAAAAAGGTGAGCCAGGTGGAGGCGGAGGCGGCGGTTCCGTAACACGTGGTAACACTTATGAAAGATTAAAATTAAACTACAACACATCAGGGGAATTAGCAAGTATATCAAATGCCACAGGCGGAATACAAGCAACCACAATTACAAGTGCCGCAGGTGCTGAGATAGAAGTACAGTTTACAGGATTTGATTATCCACCAGTAGCAGTTATGGCTCATGGTTATCAGTATACTTCTAACAAATACAGCATGAATGCTGTTAGTGGTGACTGGACTACAAGAACAGTCGATGGTGGTGGCAGTAGTGGATCACCAACAGCATTTGGTAGTTTCTCTACAGTTGCTAATGTAGACTTAAAAGTATCAGAAGGTATTACAGGAGCAAGTAGATCGTTTGGAACAAGCACCCATGCTTGGTTAACGTTTGTGATGGCGGAGTAATACTATGTCTTATAAGACTAGTCAAATAGAACTCAATGTACCAAATAAAGTTTTAGGTGTTAATGTTAGTAGCATTGCAGGTAAAACACAATGGGCACATGCAAACGGATCATCGGATAGATGGTACACCGGTGGTAGTTCTCCAAAGTTTTATCAATGGACAATAACATTTAGTGTTACTGCTCAAACACATGGTTCTCACTTAACAAGAAAAGACAGAGAGTTCAACGGTCTAGATGTTACAGTTGGCGACTGGATAGCAGGAGCCACAACTGGTCAATGTCTTAAAATTATTTCAGTAACAAGTAAGAATGCTAGTTCAGTTACATGTGAAGTAGAAGACGTAGCACGTTATAACACATTTAAAAGTAACACAGGTGCTGGTATATTTAATACAGGTAGTTGTGTTGTGTTTACACTAAACGAAAGTGGACACCCAATGTTAGATCCACTTCCAAGTGGTATTGTAAGTTCAGACTTTTATGCTAATGTAAACAGTAGATTCCAATACTTAAATCCACAATTAAATTACTTATTAGAAAAAACCGCACACGGTTTTAATATAGGTGATGTTATTGCTGTTAGTGATACAGGAGATTTTGTAAAAGCCAATGCCGCTCTTGTTAGTAAGAGTTTCGGTGTTGTAGTTGAAAATGGACCAGGGCCAAATTCATTTATGGTATCACCTAACAATAGAATTATAGACTTTGTACCAGCAATACCTGGTTCAGCAGGAGATTTTATTTACGCAGATACAGATGGAGACTTAACTACATCTGATACAGGTAAGATAATGTTCTTAAAAATTGCTGATGCTGTACAAACAAGCACAATTGGTTCAGCAATTAATCCAACAGTTCCAGACGGGACAGCGGTAGTATTTAATGGAGTAAGCCATACATTTAATGGTGCAGGATTTAGTAGTACACTAGCAGAAACTGTAAGTCAAATAAATGGACTTAGTAGTACAAGCATAACAGCAAGTACATCACCAGCACCAACAAGTGTTAGTTCAAGTGCTACAGGTACAGCATACGGATTGGTTGGTGGTTACACTAACTTTACTGCTATCTTTAATGGTGGTAGTGGCAATACAACAGTAAACTTTACTACAAATGCCGCAGGTAAGGCCGCTTATGGTATTAATGTTGCTATTCCAGAAGACATGGCAACAGATATCAATGCCGCAAGTATTCCTAATTTAACAGCAACATTTACAAGTAGTGTACTTACACTAACAGAAGCAAACGGTAATGCTATAAACATATTTTCTGGCACCAATGATGTTAACGGTAATCCATTTGTAGGCAGTAGTAATGTTTCTGGGTTACCTGCTTTTACATCAGCAAGTACAGGTAACAAGTTAAAACTTACAAGAACTGATGGCGGACCAATTGATATATTCGATAGCACAGGAAACTTTGAAAACAACGCAGGTATATTCAGTGTACACAATGGTATGTTCCCATTAGCAATGAATGTAGAGCAAGGTATTAGAAGTGCGAGTGTTACAGTTGTTTCAAATATAAATTCTAGAAACTCACTATCACCTACAACAGGTGACCAAGCATACGTTATAGACAATGGCGTAGGTGAATGGGCATTATACTTATACGATGGAAGTGCATGGACTAAGGTAAGTGACCAAGATAGTGCTAATACCGACGCACAGACGCTCACATACAACGTAACAGCACCAGTTGGCGGCTTTGGTAATAGTCAAAATTATGACTTAGGTAATGTATCACCAGGTGGTAAAATACAAAGTGTTAGTGTAGAAGTACACACAGCATTTACAGGTGGTTCACAAGAAGCCACAATGGAAGTTGGTACTACAGTAGATACAGATTTCTTACATGGGCCAAATGATAACGACCCAGGGTCAGTAGGTGGATATATTAGTAATCCAGAATACATATGGCCTTCTTCTAATACAGCAGAGTTAGAAGTAAACTTCAGAATTAATCATTACGGGGCATCACAAGGTAATGCCACTGTCAAAGTTACATACGTTTAAATAAAGCACATAAATTTTAAGGTATTAAAAGGCCATAATTTTTGGCGTAAAGATAAATACTAGTACACAATACATCAACACACATTATTCCGGAACAATGTAAAAATTGAAAGAGGGAAATGAATACCCTCAAAACTCCAAGGAGAAGACAAAATGGCAGATGTAAAGAATTTTGGTCTAAAAGGTATATCCAACGATGTACAACTTGGCAAAGGTGGTGGACGATTTAAGTGGGTAAGTGCTAGTGATAGATACGAATTCACAGGGTCAGATGGTTCAACACTTAAGGCTATTAGAGCCGCCAACGTTGACGTCCAAGGATCATTACTTTCAGACGATATAACATCAAGTAGTGTTACAGTAAACGGTGACGCAGTCATTACAGGTGATTTAACAGTTAATGGTTCTACCACAACTGTTAGTTCAACTAATACAACAATCAGTGATGCCCTACTAGAATTAGGTACGGGTACAACTGGTACACCTTCAAACGATGTTGGTTTAGTTATCGAAAGAGGCGACAGCAACAACGTATTTTTAGGTTGGGACGAATCAGAAGATAAGGTAGTATTTGGAACAGGAACTTTCACAGGTTCTTCAACAGGTGCTTTAACTTATACTGCGGCTGACATGCAGGCGGCTGGAATCACAGGTTCTAGTTTTACTGGTGCCAGTGGTGCGTCAATTACAGCATTCCTAGATGAAGACAATATGTCATCAGATAGTGCTACTGCTGTACCAACTCAACAAAGTGTGAAGGCTTATGTTGATGGCGAAGTTACTACTTTAAATAGTAGCATTACAACAGCAAACACCAACATGAAAACTTATGTTGATGCGGCTAATACAAATATGAAAGCATACGTCGATGGCTTAGACATGGACGATGACTTAGGCATAGCAGGTGATAGTGGAACTGGAACAGTAAATATGGACTCACAGAGTTTATCTATTACTGGTTCAACTGGTATTACTACTGCGGCGTCAGGACAAGCAATTTCTGTGGATCTTGATGATACGGCAGTAACACCAGGTTCATATGGTAGTTCAACAGCAGTACCTACTTTTACAGTAGATCAGCAAGGTAGAATTACAGCGGCTGGAACAGCGGCTATATCAACCTCATTAACTATCCAATCAGATGACGCGGCGGATAACGTTGTTGCATTAGGTTCAGATAAGTTAAAACTATTAGGTGGATTAAACATTACATCAAGTAACTCAGGTGATGACGTTACTTTTGCGATGGATACTACACTTACTGGTATGACAGCAGGTACTTTCTCAGGACAAGTATCAGCAGGTACATTAACTGATGGCGTAGCAAGTATCGCCTCAGGTAGTGCTACAGGCCTAGTAAACGTAACTGCATCAGGAATTGTATCTTTTGGTACTTTAACTGACAGTGGCGAAAGTATTGCAATCACTAAATTTGTTGACGAAGGTGATGGAATTGGTAGTAACGATAACGATACTACTTTACCAACATCAGCGGCAGTTAAAGACTATGTTGATAACAACGGTGGTGACGGACTTACATTAAGAGCGGCTTTCACAGCAAACGGAAGTTTAAACTCTTTTAATATCGGTACAGTACCAAACGTATCAGGAAGAACATATTACGCAAGTAAAGTTATTCTTAATGTTACAACATTAATAGCAGGTGGTTCAGTTGACGGTATGTTAGTTAAAGACAATGCAGGTTCAGGTAATGTACTTGCGGCGCATACAACTAACGACGTTACAGTTGGAACTTATGTTATTGACTTACCTTTTGCAAGTTCGCTAACTAAAAATGCGGCAGTCCAAGTTGAGTTCGTTCAAAGTGACGGATCAACAGCGGCTACACCTACAGCAGGTGTTGTAACAGGTGTTGTTGAATACAAGTATGTTGTTTAATCGTTTAGTTTAGACTAATCAAAATAAACATTGGAAAAGCGGCTTCGGTCGCTTTTCTTTTGACTTGACACAGAGGATAAAAGAATGTATAATACATGTATGGAAAATAAAGTTATATTAACAGACTGCGACGGTGTGGTATTAGATTGGGAGTTTGCATTCCATAATTGGATGGAACACAGAGGACACTTCCCAGTAGAAAATCACAGATTACATTACAGCATTAGAGAAAAGTTTGATCTTAGAAACGACTCTACTGGTGATCAAGTAATTAAAAATTTTAATGAAAGTGCGGCAATTGGATTTTTGCCTCCACTTAGAGATGCTCAATACTTTGTTAAAAAGTTACATGAGCAACATCAATATCAATTTGTAGCAATTACAAGTTTGAGTTT
>TARA_B100001093_G_scaffold495391_1_pt1 | contig 12915 bp, 13 predicted proteins | sample TARA_B100001093 | Tara Oceans TARA_B100001093 (sample SAMEA2623116) | marine metagenome | biome: marine biome (ENVO:00000447); feature: surface water layer (ENVO:00002042); material: "saline water (ENVO:00002010), including plankton (ENVO:xxxxxxxx)" | depth 5 m
AGATATAAATTATACCTTCCTTCATATCCGTCATAATAGAAAGCAAATTCTCCATGGATCATGCGCTGAATAATCTCTTTTTCATCTTCAAACATTGCAGATTGAGTTTTTTCAATTTGCTTTTCAATAACACTGAAAGCATTATTGATAAATAGGTTTTTTTCTTCTTTCTTAGAAAGCTTTTCTTTTGCTTGCTTTAGATCTTCTTGACCATCAACATATCCACTAATATCATTTTCTTCAATAAATGACTTAAAATTTTCCATCAAATTACTATCGTTAAGCACTTCTTCAATTGATGCATATTGGTCATTATTCTCTTGAACAAATTTAAAATAACCACCGCTTCTTAAGATTGATGCTGCAAGAGGATATAACCCTTCATCCTTAACTATTAAATCTGGGGTAATTCCACCGCCGCCAACAACAGTTCTTCCTGCCTTTGTTTGAAATAATGAATCAGCAGCTACTGCTGAATCTGCAATTAAATCATTGTCAATAAACTCTCTTTTTTGTAATGACCTTCCGCTGGGAATATAATATTTTGAATTTGTAATTTTTAACGCTGTTTCTTGATTTATGCCAATAACAGTTTGAACTAAACCTTTACCAAAAGATTGACTTCCTAACACTATAGCACGATCATAATCCTGTAATACTCCAGCAACAATTTCACTGGCAGAGGCGCTTGCGCCATTAATTAATACTGCCATATTAATTGATTCAGGAATCAAAGCATTATTTAGTGTTTTATAACTTTTAATACTTTTTCCAGCTCTGCCTTTAGTAGAAACTATATCTAAATTTTTAGGGAGTATTAAGTCTAATAAATCCAAAGATGATGACAACAATCCTCCTGGATTGTCTCTTAAATCAATAATAACATTAGACGCCCCTTGCTTCATAAGACCAATTAATGCATCTTTTGTTTCATTTGGAGTATTTACTGAGAAATTAGTAATTCTTAGATAGCCTACATCCTGATTAACCATTCCATAAAATGGGATATCTTTGATGGTAATTACATCCCTAATGATTGGATAATCTTGTACTTCTCCTGTGTTAGGTTTTTTAATTGTAAGAATTACTTCTGTACCAGCTCTGCCTCTAATTTTACTAGTCGCATCTTTCAATTCAAGTCCTGAGGTTGGCTCTCCATCAATATTAATAATTGCATCTCCGGTATATATTCCTGATCTGGAAGCTGGCGAACCTTCAATTGGACTTACAACAGTCAATTGGTCTTCATACATATAAATTTCGAGACCAACTCCACTAAATTCACCTTCTGTTTTTAAAGACAAATCTTCAAGATCTTTTTGCTGATAATATTCTGTATATGGATCAAAGTTTGAAAGCATTGAATCGATGATTCTGGTAGTAAGTTCAGTCACATCTAGTTCATGAATATATTCAGTTAATAAGTATTTATAAACAGTCATTATTTGTTGTTGAGAGCGAGCAATCTCTCTGTAGATATCCATCTGCTGACTTCTTACAAAACTAAAAGAAATAACAGCTAATAATAGCAGTGTATATAAAAATGATTTAAACGATCTCATAATTCAAGTTTTGCTTTTAAATGACTCAAGATTTCAGCTCTAACTTCTTTAATTGATTGCTCACCGTTTATCAAAATAACTCTTTCAGGTTCATTTTCATTTAATTTTATGTACTGATCTCTAACTCTTTGTTGAAACTCATTTCCTTCTTTTTCAATTCTATCTCTTTCAACTCTCATTCTTGAATTAGCTACATCTACTGAAATATCAATAAAAAAAGTTAAATCAGGTTTTAAGGTATATGTACCAAACTCATTAATACTATCTAATGACTTGACACTCAATCCTCTTCCACCGCCCTGGTAGGCTAAGGTTGAATCTGCATATCTATCCGCTACAACCCATGTTCCGTTTATAATCTGAGGTAAGATAACCTTGTCTGTTAATTGAGCTCGACTAGCAATCATTAGCAGTGCTTCAGCCCTATCTGACATTGATTCTTCTGCGTGTAGTAATAATTTTCTTATCGATTCAGAAATTGGGTCTCCTCCGGGCTCTCTTACAAGCTTTGCTGAAAGACCTGCTTCTACCAAGCTATCAATAATAAATTCTGCTTGAGTAGTTTTTCCGCAACCATCAATACCTTCAACTGTTATAAATTTTCCGCTAGAAATTGATTCTGTCATCATCTTTACCTATCATTATCACTATTTCACCTTTTACTTTTGATTTAGAAAAATACATAATTAATTCATTTAAATTACCCCTAATAACTTCTTCATACAACTTAGTTAATTCTCTTCCAACTACTACAGGTCTATTTCCTAGGTTTTCTAACAACTGGTTTAAAGTTTTTTCTAGTCTATATGGACTTTCAAAAAGTATGATAGTATTATCGATATTATTCAGTTGTTCTATTTTTTTTAATCTTCCTTTTTTTTGGGGTAAAAAACCAATAAAAGTGAATGAGTCTGACGGAAGTCCTGAAACACTCATTGCGGCAGTAATTGCTGATACACCTGGAATCGGAACAATAACAATGTCATGTTTAATACAATCTCTTATTAATCCATACCCAGGATCACTAATAGTTGGTGTTCCTGCATCTGAAATAAGGGCTAAATTTTTTCCTTCAAGCAATAAATTAACAATCTTTTCAATTTCTTTTTCACTGCTATGCTCATGATAGCTCATCATTTTAGTCTCAATTTTATGAGCGTTTAGTAGTTTTTTTGAGTTTCTTGTGTCTTCAGCAAGAATTATATCAACGCTTTGAAGGGTTGATATTGCTCTATGAGTTATATCTTCTAAATTGCCTATTGGAGTCCCAACGACAAACAACTGACCTGGACCAGACATTAAGATAATTTGTTTAAAGCTCTTCTAAAACAGTCCATACCGAAATTTATATCATCTTCGGTAACATTTAAATGTGGTCTAAATCTTATAGAATAATTTCCAGAACCAAGTAGTATTGATCCTTCATCCATTAAATGATTAGCTAATTGATCTCTTTCATCGCCAGATGGCAAATCAAAAGCACAGTACAAGCCTTTTCCTCTCGCGTTTGAAACTAAAGAAGGGAATTCTTCTTGAAGATCATGAAGGCTTTGCTGTAGAAATTTACCTGTTTTAGCTGCTTTTTCTACTAAATTTTCTTTCTCAATAAGCTCAAGGTAAATTGTTAATCTTACCATATCTACTAAGCTTCCGCCCCAAGTAGAATTAATTCTTGATGACTCGCGAAAAACATTTCCATCTACTTCGTCAAATCTAGCGCTAGCAGCAACACCACAGACCTGAGTTTTTTTACCAAATGAAATGATATCAGGCTTAGCTAAAAGACCATCGCCACATTTACACTCGCTTGTTGAACAATCAACATTTGAAAAATGTTGATGGGCCCACATTTTACCTGTAACACCAACACCTGTTTGAACTTCGTCATAAATGAGGATGATATCATTCTCATCAGCGATTTCTCTTAAAGACTGCATAAACTCACATCTAAAATGATTGTCACCGCCCTCACCTTGAATAGGCTCAATAATCATAGAAGCAATGTTTTCAGGATTAGCAGCAATAGCATCTTTAATTTCAGAAATTGCTTTCTTTTCAAGCTCTACAATATGATCAATATTTTCTTTTAATGGAAAAGTGATTTTTGGATTGGTAATTCTTGGCCAGTCAAATTTTGGGAAATACATTGTTTTTCTTTTATCTGGAGAGTCAGTCAAAGACATTGTGTAACCAGTTCTACCATGAAAACATTGTTTAAAATGTATTACTTTTTCTCCTTTAGCAGAACTTCCTTTAGCTAAATTTTTTCTTCTTTTCCAGTCAAAGGCTGCTTTTAAAGCATTTTCAACTGCCAGTCCTCCGCCTTCAATAAAAAAAGTAAGAGGAAGATAGTCAGGTTGCGCAACCCTTTTAAATGTATGAACAAACTCAGCCATTTCTTGTGAATAAACATCTGAATTTGTTGGTTTATTGATTGCTGCAATTTTTAATCTTTCTGCCTGCTCCAGAACGTAGGGATGATTATATCCAACAGACAAAGATGCAAACATTGAAAATAAATCTAGATACTCTTTACCGCTAACCTTATCAACTAACCATGATCCGTGAGATTTTTCTAGGTCAATAATGGGCGACATACCATCAGCTAAAATGCTTTCACCGATGACATTTCTTATATCTGATTTTTTCATTTAAGATACTCCTATTTTTCACGGTTTTTGAAGGACCAAAAACCTAAAGCGATAATAATAAATAATAAAACATTAAAGGTTGCATAATTGTAGTCTGCAGATGAATAGTCAATCAGATCATTAAATCTTCCAATTAATAACGATATTCTACCCATAACTGCAAAGCCAAATGAAGCTCCAAAGCTAACCATTAAAAAATAAATTCCAAGACGAGTAAATCTACCAAAATTTCCAGTCTGCTCTTTTGAGAAGTAAAAATACATCAATGAACTAATAGTACCAATTACCAAAACAATATTGTTAAAAACACTATCACCGCCGAGACTGAACATTGGTAAACTACCACTAAACAGATCGACTGAACTAGCTTTTACTTGGTTTAAAACATTAGAATTTAGGTAACCAAATGCCTTTAAACCTGCAGCTATTGCAACAGTATAGGCAATACCCCATCTTGCCATCCAATTGAATTGCTGAAAGACACTTAAAAGCATCATTATGCCCAACAATAAAGGAAAAAGATAAAGAATATTAAATTCATGATTAAAATCAAATTCTAAACCGGTAAATGATAAAGGTCCATCTTTTGGAAAAAGCCTGCCAAAAAGATTTGGGTAAATTTGAGTCCAAAAACTTATTGCTGCTACGTATGCAGCTGAAACTCCAACAAAAACATGTTCTGCGATTTTATAAAATGGATTATCTTTATATAAATAGGAAAAAATACCTAGCGTTAAAAACGCTGCAATCCAAGCTCCCAATATAGCTGAAAAATCCATTAATATTTCCTATCTCTTCTTTGTTTAATAAAGAAAGCTAAATTTCCGAACACAATAAAAATTACAATAACAATGTGTGCAAAAGATTGAGCAGCCATTCCTTGAATTGCAATTCCTGGAGCTGCAATTAATTTTTCATACTCAGCTGCACCAGGCATACCAGCTAATAAACCAATCAACTGTCCAGTTTGTACATATGGAATAACCTCATTTACTTGAACTGAAGTAGTACCAGACGACATTGGGACTCCTGTTGGATCGCCACCATATTTTACCCACTCAAACGTACCTGGGTAACCAGCTGAACCGCTGTAGATATAAGCAAAATCATTTAAATTGTTAATATCATCCATCATTTCTATATCATCAATAAATCTACCATTTGCATCAACTGTGTATACTTTTCTTAAATCACTTGCTAACCCTTTGATTACAGCCTCGGCACCAGGACGGTAACCCAATAAGATGTAGTCCTCATATTCCTTGATATCAAAAGTAAAATTATTATCAGGATTTACCTCATCGGTTATCTCCTCAAGAGCATCAAGTGCCATATATATTCCATCTGGCCATAGACAAGAAATATAAATTGTATGTCCATTTCTAAGCATATGTCTTAATACGCCTACATTCATAGGATGAATTTCAGGTCTTGTACTTGGACCGTAATCAAAAGAAACTAGTACTTTTGAGTTTTTGGGAATACTCTCTATGCCATCATAAAATTTTACGGTTGTAGGAGTTTCTCTTACAGGCAAGCTTATAGGAGTTAATAAAGGAATTAATACTGCTAAACCAATAAGAACAAATATAAATCTTCTATCAACTGCTCCAAGCTTTAAAATAATATCTTCTAAAAACTTCATTACTCTCCTAAATAAGATTTTTCTAAACCAAATATATATCGAAGACTTGTTGCGACAATTCCAAGCCCAATACCAATTAAAATAGCTCTTGAACCTGCTAAGTTAGGAACTAAATAAATCCACTCTTGAAGTGCAGGTAAATAGAAAATTGCAGGTTGATCAATTGGCCAACCCATTGTAAATCCTAAACCAGTAATTAAACCAAAACTACCAAGAACCCAGCCCAAAGCCATATTACGGTTTCTTGTATAAGCATTAACGCCAAAACCTACTGAGAAAGCAATTATGTACATAATTAACCATGATGAGATTAAACTCCCAACAGGAACTCTGCCTAACATAATTATAATACCTGCAATCAACAGTAGTGAAGCTTCAAGGTTTCTAGCCCTAAATGCTCTAAATGATGCTGAAGCAACGAAAAAAGCAAGTAAAGCAAACATAGTTGCAGATAAAGGTGAAAAGATGTATTTAAACATCCATTGAAACAAGCTTCCATCTGTTTGAACGTGAGCTCCCCAATCAACTGGTTTTATAGATTCTAATGAACCCATTGCAACGACAGCTTCTTCTGCAGCCTGCTGACTAAAATATACATCTTCTCCAACAAAGTAAGCTCCTCTAATAAAGAACCCAATAATGAAAGCAAAAAAGAATGATGCAATTGCAATTGCACTGTATTGCCATTCTGACTGCTGTTTGAGAACCTTAATAAATTGAAGCTTTAATAAATTTAATGCTCCCAAGAATACAGCAAATGCAGCGATAATATCAAAGAACTGGGTTGCGTCGTCATTGGCAAAAGTCTCAATTGTTTCATTATCAATAAACCAAGCACTCAATGTAAGTGCTCCAAAAAATGCAACTATAGCAACAGGTATGTATCTTTTCAATAACATACTATAAATTTAACCATGTAATTAAATTAAAATCAGTAAGACCTAAGTCAAAGAAAGCTCTTGAAACAATAGTTAACATAATAAATCCTATAAGTAAAACCTTAATAATGTCCTGAGCAGTTATACCAGCAATCAATTCAGGCTCTTTTGATAAATAAGCACTGGCAGCAAAGAATTCTTCTCCCATTAAAGTATAATCACAAGCTGTAACAAAAAATGGAATTTGGGTTTGTGATCCTGTTCCAGCAATTTGAATAGCTCCTATGCTATTTCCAGTTTCAGCAAACAATAACGATTCTGCAAAAAATTTACCCATGTAAAGACATGCTGCCGGTTCATCTCTTTGCATAATACCATTTACAGCAGCTGCGTAGGCAAACTGATCATCTGTTACATAGTGAACCATATCTTCATTATACATCTCAGGTCTTCCTTGCGTCATGTACGCCTCTTTAGCAACCTGTCTTGCAGATTGCATTACAATAGCTCTTGCAACAGGAACATCTAATTCAGTTTCATATTGAGCTGTCATGTTAGCAACATGACCAAGCACAACTACACCAGCAACCGTTTCAACTTCATTCATGTCCATAATTCCAGGAACATATAAAATTGGTCGACCCATTTCAGTTGATCTTCCAACAGCTTCTTCAACAGCTTTTAATCCTGGAATTGTTCTTAGAAAAATATCTTCAGATGAATTTTTGGCAAGCCTTACTTCATACAACATTATCATAATAACTGTTAAGGTAAAAGCAAACATAGCAGATTTCTCTTCTCTAAAAAAATTAAGGGATTCTGGAAGAGCTGATAACGCTAAAGTAAATAGCAAAATTCCAACTATTCCTCCTGCATAAACTTGATATTTGCTATTCATTTCTGTCTAATCTTTCTATCTCTTGAATTAAAAATTCTACACTGTGATGATTCTCAAAGATCTCAGCAGCCTTATAATAACCATCTGTTTTGACAAATGCACTAATTATTGGTCCAAAAAAAATCATTGCCTGACTACTTACAAAATTTAACGGCTTCATCATTTCTAAAAAAAAGATTGACGGAGTTGTCAATCTTCTAGCAATAACTTCTTCAGCCATTCTGGTTAAAAATACTTTATCATCAATATTTAAAGATTTACTCATCCATCTCCACCATCTCAAGATTGGCTCTAGGAATTAAGAAATTTGAACCTTCAATATTAATTTCAGCTACTCTTACCATTGTTTCAGATTCCATTTTATTTAACTCTGATGGAAGAGAAGTTACTTTACCAATCTTACCAAAATTTGGAGAACGAATAACTCTGACAGTACTTCCTTCTTGAATACCTTCCGGCATTTTAGACTCACTATCACTGTCAGTATTTGAATTTTCTAATGGAATAACAATTTCAGGTCTAATAACTCCAGCTCTAATTTGAGTTGCTCCATTGATTGAAGCAGCATTGCCAACATTGTCCTTAAGCAAAGTATAGGTTGCTTCACTCATCGGAATAGAACCATATCCTTCCGTTACAATTAAAGCTGTATTTAATTTTTCCGTACCTGTAATTGCTACTCCTAAGTTGTATCCTAAAATTGCCTTTAGATCGTAATAATTAAATCCACCCACTACAATGCCTGCTACATTTACACTTAAAGCTTTTTTATACGCTTCAAGACTTAAAAAAGAACCTCCAATTAAGATTTTACCCTTCATATCTGAAGTAATTTGATCTGCTTTCAGCTCTTCCGAAGGACTGGAGGAAACTAAAGCTAATTCTCCTCTTTTCTCACCAGCTATACCAAATATACCTTGAATGAAAGCTGCATTTGAAGATAAAACAATTCCCTCATTTTCAACAACTTCATCAACAACGCCTTTGACATATGCATCTACTTCTACCGGTATTGGAGCCTCTCGAACAACAACTCTTCCTGTACTTTGAGAAATTGATTCAATAGTACCATCGACTGGGCTCTCAACTGATGATTTAAACATTCCAAAAATTCCAGAGGTTTCAGCAATTAAATCACCCTTTTTTATACTTTGCCCTTCTTTGACTTTTAAGGCTTCAACAACATCTTTAGGGTCAATATTTAAAATATTACTAACTTTAAGCATCTGTACATTTCCAGGCAAATTTGTTGATGCAACTATAGTGTCAGGATTTAGTGAATCTCCTGCTTTAACTAAGACATCTCCTTTAAGTGGAAGAATTCTTTCTTTCTTAAAAACTGTTTTCTTTAAAACTTTTAATCCTGGAGTATAAGAATGTGCCATTAAAACATTTCTCCTTTCGGATATTCATCTACTGCTTTAGACCAATTCAATAAGCTTTCAATTCGTTTATCAGATTCTTTTGAAAGTGTAATTGGACGATTTCTTCCGTCAAAAATTAAGCCCACAACTCCCCCGTAAACAACAGACTCCAGAGATTCTCCCTTACCAGCACCAACATCAATTCCCCTTACTGGATTTATTGCAACTTTGATTTCTTCATATGGATAATCCATCATTTCTAATGAACCTTCATTTATTTCAATATTTTTGGTAGTTCCATCTTTAAATGTTAAAACAAGATCAGCCATTTTTGCATTAGGCTTTACTACTCCAACAGGAGATATACATGTACCCAACCTAATTAAACAATCATTGTCAAATACCTCAAGAGCAGCTTGTGATGCATCTTCTTTCAAATTATCTTTATCAATATTGGCTAGTACTCCCAATTGAGGCATCATAAAAATTGAATCAACAGCTAATTGAGTAATACCTTCAGGCATAAATGAATCAATTAACATCCTAGCAGATTGTTGTCTTCTTGGGGCGTGTGAAAGAACCCCTCCAGAACCAACTAATAAATCTAAATCCATCATATTTACTAATGATTGACCGCTTGAAGATTGTTCAAACGCATCGGATATAGTTCTTTCTGACTGAACTCCTTTTAAGCTTGTAGCAAATTCTTTGTGCTGTATAAATGACAATCTTAAAGCTTCTCTCGCTATCGCCTGCTCAATAACAAGCTCTTCTAATGATTGTGGCACAGTTGTAGGTCTAATCATTTTATTACCAATTCTGTTTGTCAGCTCGCTTCTATCAATGTCAAAAGGAACCCATCGTAAAACATTATCCAAACCTGACTCTGCCAAAACATTACAAATTGAATAACTCATTCCAAGATTAGCACTTACAGTTCTATTAAATTTTCCTTCAAAAACAGAAAAAATATCAGTAGTAGCTCCTCCAATATCAACACCAACAACTGAAATATTTTCCTTTTTAGCAATCATTTCAATTAATGAACCAACAGCTCCAGGAGTTGGCATAATCGGTGCATCTGTCCAAGACATAAGTTTTTTATAACCAGGAGCCTGTGCCATAACGTGCTCCATAAATAAATCATGAATTTTATCTCTTGATGGCTCAAGATTTTCTTTCTCTAAAACTGGTCTAATATTATCAACAACATCTAAATCAGAAATCTCACCTAAGGTATCTCTTATAGAGTCTTGTGCTTTATTGTTACCAGCATAAATAACTGGAAGTTTATAGTTTTGACCTAGACGCGGGCGAGGATTAGCAGCAGCCAATATTTCAGCTAATTCCATTACGTGAGTTGTTGTTCCGCCATCTGTACCACCTGATAAAAGAATCATATCAGGTCTAAGCTGTCTGATTCTTGTAATTTTTTCGTGCGGCAATCTACCGTCGTTTGAAGCTAGTACATCCATAACAATTGATCCAGCTCCTAAAGCAGCTCTTTCTGCGCTTTCTCCAGACATAGACTTTACAACACCTGCAACCATCATTTGAAGACCGCCCCCTGCTGAACTAGTTGAAACATAAATATCAACACCTTGTGACCCATTGTCAGGAGTAATAATTTTATCTCCGTTTAAGATGGTTCTTCCAGAAAGCTCTTCAACTTCCATCACCGCGTTTAAAACACCTTTGGTAACATCTTCAAATGGTGCTTCTACAGTCGTTGGAGCTTCACCTCTGAAAGTCAGGCGATATCTATCTTCTTTCCATTCTATTAAGATAGCTTTTGTGGTAGTACTTCCGCAATCAGTTGCTAAAATTGATTTTATTTTCTTACTCATAAATAATACGCAATAACATAAAACATTGTTACCGGTGTTGTCAATATTAAAGAGTCTAATCTATCTAACATTCCGCCATGTCCTAAAAGCAGCCCTGAAGAATCTTTGACATCAGCCTTTCTTTTTATCATAGATTCAAAGCTATCTCCAAAGAATCCAACAATATTAAATACAAAAATCAAAAATATTTTGTCTGTATTATTAAGTGAAAATTCTGTAAAACTATTTAAAAAATAATTATCACAAAGCAGAATAAATATTATGGAACCAACTAATCCTCCAAATAGTCCTGAGTATGTTTTTTTAGGACTAATTTTTGGAAGAATTTTTGGACCGCCTAATGTTTTCCCCACAATAAATGCCATAGAATCATTTACCATAACACCAGCAAATACTAAAAAAGTAAATGGAGAGCTTATAATGCTGTCAATATTCCTTAAATAAATTAAAGATACCATACTTCCAAAAATGTATATTAAACCAAAAATTAACCAAACTGTTTTATCTTTAAATCTATTAACTATTTCTACAAACTCTTTAAATGCTAGAACAAAACAAATGACAACAATTGTATTAAAAATGAATATATGATTCAAAATAATGTAAATAACGGATGGAAAACCTATTAATCCTATTAAAACTCTAGATTGAAGAGACGTCATTTATCAAACTAATTATTTTTTATTTATATCAAAAGATTAATTGCTTCCGGAATAACTCTTACTGAAGCTTTTTGACTCTCTACTATATCTCCGTCAATATTATAAAAACTTTTTTGACCAGGATCTATTTTAAAAGAATCAACTTGAATATTCTCAACATATGGCAAGTCAATGTGAGTTCCCTTGTATACTTTTTGAAAAATATCGAAAACTTGAAACCTGCTTACATCTTTACCAACTGTTATTAGGTCTATTTTTTTGTCAGAAAAACCACCTTTAGGCGCAACAATCATTCCCTTACCGGTATGCTTGCTATTACATCCAACAATAAAAGCGCATTCAAGCAATTTTGGTACTCCTTCAATTACGATTTCAGCTTTATGTATTTTTTTCTCTAAAAGTGTAATTATTGAAGCAACATCATACCTAATCGGTCCGAGAATTCTTAACTTTTCAGCTCTAATGTTGCCAAAAGAAAACATTCCCCATCCTAAAACACTTACGCTTAGCCTGGTAAATGAATCAAAATCAACCTGATTAACATCCATTTTCATTACATTACTTCCAACGCTTTTTTGAATTGCGACTTTAACATCCAATAAATCGGTGTCATGTGCAACTGAATTTCCCGAACCAGTTGGTATAACTCCAATTTTAAAACTTTGAAGATTATTGGAATCATATAGTCCATTTACGACTTCATTTATTGTACCATCTCCGCCAAAAATTACTATTCTATCAAACATATTTTTATCAATTTTTGAGATATACTCCTTGATATGATTTGGATATTTTGATACAAATAATGATGTATTAAATTTGGATTCTTCGAAATGATTTTTTGCTTCATAATATACTTTAAGTGATTTCTTTAAACCACTTACAGGATTAACTATACAGCAAACTTTTTTCATTTGTAATACTTATTATCACCTAATCTTATAACATCTATTCTTACCTTAACAGTACCTTGATTTACAAAGTCTAATTTTCTTGCTGCTCTATAGGAAAGATCAATTATTCTGCCTTTCACAAATGGACCTCTGTCATTAATAATAAGTTTTATTGATTTACCATTTTCAAGATTGGTCACTCTCACTTTAGTACCAAGCGGATATGACTTATGAGCCGCACTAACTTTATACATGTTAAAAATTTCACCATTAGCTGTTCTTTTTTTGTGAAATTTCTTTCCATAATATGACGCTATTCCAACCTGTGTTTTTGGATGGTTCTTTATAGACTCTATTTGTTTTCTTGACCATCCAGTTGTGTCGACATAATCTCCGTAAGCAATACTTGAACCGCATGCTACTATAAAAGCTAGAAATATTAACAATAATCTAAACATTTGATAACCTGTAGTTTATGAGTGGAATTTGAAATGGATCAGTAACCAATAAAGTAG
>TARA_B100001093_G_scaffold236467_1_pt1 | contig 12896 bp, 14 predicted proteins | sample TARA_B100001093 | Tara Oceans TARA_B100001093 (sample SAMEA2623116) | marine metagenome | biome: marine biome (ENVO:00000447); feature: surface water layer (ENVO:00002042); material: "saline water (ENVO:00002010), including plankton (ENVO:xxxxxxxx)" | depth 5 m
CTTGGATATGAAAATACTGAAATAAAAAAAGAACTTGGGCCAGTATACGGAGTGCAATGGCGAGAATGGGATGGAAAAGATCAGGTCAAAGATCTGCTGGAGAATTTAAAAAACAATCCAGATAGCAGGCGTCATATTCTATCTGCTTGGAATGTTGGAAAAATAGATACAATGGCTTTGCCTCCATGTCATGTGATGTCACAATTTTATGTAAATGATGGCACTATTAGCTGTCACATGTATCAAAGGAGTGCTGACATGTTTTTAGGTGTTCCATTTAATATTGCTAGTTATGCACTTCTTCTGAGTATATTTGGAGAGATATTAGATTTAAAGCCAAAGAAATTTGTTCATTCATTTGGGGACGCACACATCTATTTAAATTCTGTTAATCAAGTTAAAGAACAAATATCAAGAGAACCATATGATTTACCAAATTTAGTTTTACCTAAACTTAGCTCACTTGAAGACTTGTCCTCTTACTCTATTGATGACATTAAGCTGGAAAATTATCAACATCACCCAGCTATTAAAGCTAAAATGGCTATTTAATTATGAAGACGATTTCTCATTTAGTTGCTGTATCAAATAACCTTGTTATTGGGGTTGATAATGATCTGCCATGGAGTCTAAAAGCAGATCTTGCTCATTTTAAAAAATATACATTAAATAAAATAATAATTATGGGAAGAAAAACATATGAATCTATAGGCAGACCATTACCTAACAGAATTAATTATGTAGTTTCAAAAACTTTAAAGGAAGTTCCAGGAACCCATATTTTTGATAACCTCGAAGAGGCTATTTCAAAAGCTGAAGAAGAAAATATAAAAATGAATATAGATAATGAAATTATAATTATAGGCGGGGGTCATATATTTAACGAAACAGCTAAGTTTATAAATAAATTAGTTATTACAAGGGTTGATTGCGAAATTGAAGGAGATATCTACTATCCTGAAATTGATTTAACTAAATGGAAGCTTATAAAAACAGAATCATATATTAAGGATTCTAATAATGATTATGACTTTAAAATTGAAGAATATATGAAGCTATGACTGGCTTTGTATATAGTCTCTTCTTAAAGCCAAATTTTTAACTCTAACTTCTTCATTTTCAGTATATTTAATCCAGCTATTAGCAGTAGATTTTGTTTTTTTGTCTTTATCTCTAGCTGCGATTCTAAACTCCTTTTTGGCATCATCAAATTTTTGTAACTCAAAATAAGCTTGTCCAAGAGTAAGATGCACTTGGGAAATTTTATCAATCTTACCTTTCTTAAGACCTTTTTTTATTGAATCTACCGCTTTATCTAATTTATCCTCAGCAAGATATAAATTGCCCAATAAAACATAAGCCTTTCCATCTTTAGATAATTTTGCTGCTTGTTCAAGAACAGGAATAGCTTTATCTATTTCTTGTGCCATTCTCCATGAATCAGCTAATAATTTAAGATTCTTTTCATTGTCTTTAATAACTGGTCCAGTTTTTTCAATTTTAACTTCTTCTCCAGTAGCTTCATCAATTTTTGTTTCGTTATAGGTAACTATTTTTTTTTGTCCAGAAACAAGAACTTCTGCTGCCCAGTATGGATTTTGATTTAAAAGCAAAAGTTGCGCTAAAGCCAAATATTCACCCTCTCTGTTAAGCAAGTCTTTTGCATACGCAGCTTTAAGTGTAATCATATAATCTTTTTCTCTACCAAGTTGCCCATATATTCCTCCAAGTTGAATGAAATATATTTTTTTTGGGTATAGGTTTACTAAAATTTCATAGATATCTATCTGTCTAAGGTATGATTCTTTTTCGCCAATCTCGTCCTTTAATTCACCGATAGAGGCGGCCATGATGTTGTACCAATTTTCTTTTGGTTTATATCCTTCTACTTCTGCCAAAGAGATGGCTTTCTCAAGTGAGGATAATGCTTTTTTATAATCACCAACCGAATAATAAGCTCTTCCTAGCAAAGACCATGATTGTGCTGTAATCGTTTCAACTTCATTCATCCACTGAAGAATATAATTAATTCCTTTTTGAAAATTTTCTTGGCTTAGGTGAAGCTGGCCAAGTGTTAACAATGCCCCAACCCGCAATGGAATAGTTGCTTCAGGCTCTTCCATTAAATACTCATAAGCCTTTATTGCATCAAGATATTTTTCATCACTGTAATAAACATATCCCCAAGCATTCCACATAACAGACCGATCGTAACTCTTTATACTATCTTTTTCATTTCTTAAATCAGTTAAAATCTCCACAACCACTTTCATATCTGGATCTGGTTCACCCTCTTCATTTACAAGTTCTAAGGCCTCGTAAACTTTTGCCATTTTTTTTGCGACTTTAGAAGACAGGGCTCTAGCTTTTCTATATTTGATCTGTTTTTTTGACTTATCATCAGCTACTTGTTGAGCATTTATATAAGAGGATGAGGTTATTAACGAGAATGCTAATATTGTAAAAAAGTATATAAATTTATTTTTTTTAGAAGCTTTAATCATTATCTGCCCTCATCTTCTGCCATTATAAAAGTAAATCTATGCAGTACATCATCTACAGCTGTTGCCTTGCCATCAACAATTTTTGGCTTATATTTTAATTTCAATGCTGCTCTTGAAGAAGCACTATTGAACATAGAGCAAGGCCTTAGCCCTGTCTCTGGTCCTGTAGGATCACCACAGTAGCCCTCAAGAGCTTTAGCGTTTTCAACGCTCCCACTTTCAGTAATTGTAAAAGAGACAATAGCAAAACCCTGAGTTCCTCTCTCTTGAGCTCTTCTTGGATATATTGGTTGAACCTTAAATAATGGAATATATTCTCCATCTCTAAAAAAACTACCGCCTGAATTGAATTTAGCTTTTGGTTTCGCTATTGATACATCTATACCTGTTAATGGTTGAAGATCTAAGTCCGGCTGAGCTATATCCTCTGGTTGTTCTTCTGGCTTTTCAGGTTTATCAACTTCTGACATGAACGTATCAATTTGTCTTTCAGGCATAACAATATCAGCCAATTTAACTGAGTTATCTTCTTTCATTCCACTATCACCAAGTGAGATCAAAATAACCATTACAAAAAATAAGAACGTAGTGATTAACACTGAAAGGCCTACGCCTGCTGCATACTTATTAGCATTAAAGGCGCTATAGTAGGCTGACATGACTATGCCAGTTACACGATTTATTGCTGCTAATGCTTGATCCATCAAATTCTATTTAGGCTCAGATGCGAGAGATATGGCGTTAACACCAGCCTCCCTTGCGCCATCCATAACTTGAATAATGGTATCTGCCATAGCTTTTTCATCTGCTTGTATTACAACAGATCCTTGAGGATTATCAGCTAATAATTTTACTACATTTGCTTTTACCTGACGGACATCAATCCTTCTACCATCCATCCAAACCTCTCCAGTTGGCCCAACAGCGATTAAGATAGCTGCATTTTCTTGAGTTTCAGCAGTATCTGAATCAGGCCTATTTATTTCTAAACCAGGTTCTTTTATAAAGTTTGCAGTAACAATGAAGAATATAAGCATAATGAATACAACATCTAGCATAGGTGTTAAATTAATTTCATCATTTTCTTCTTGAACTGCTGTAGAAATTGCATTTCTTCTCATAATTAATCCTCTATATGTCTCTTTTTATAATATCATTAAGCTCGGATTCATGTCTTTTGCTAGTACTGGTTAAATAGATAGCGGCAAAAGATCCAGACAGTGCAGCAACCATGCCTGCCATTGTTGGAAGAGTTGCCTTAGAGACACCGCCTGCCATTGCTCTTGCATCTCCTCCACCATTAAAAGCCATAACCTGGAATACTTCAATCATGCCTGTAACTGTTCCTAGCAAGCCTAACAAAGGAGCTAATACGATACAGGTTTGTATGATACTGATATTTTTATTTATTTCTATTTTAGCTTGTGACATCATCTTTTCTCTAATTTGAAGAGCGTGCCATGATTTTTTATCTTCTCTATTATTCCATTGTGTTGCAAGATTAGTTACATATTCCCCATGTGCATGAGATAGGTACCATATTCTTTCAAATATCATCCCCCACATGAAAAAGACAAGCAATGCAATCATCCATAGGACACTTCCACCAGCTTCCATAAAGTCTCTTATGGAAGATATAGCTTCAGTTAATGCAAAAAGCACAATATAGCCTATTTAGTTTCAGCTCTCTCAGCAAGAATACCCGTACTCTGTTCTTCTAAGATGCTGATAATTCCTCTAGCAGAAGATTGTGTAAATGAGTGCAATAAACTTGTTGGGATGGCAACCAATAAACCCAAAACTGTTGTAACAAGTGCTTGTGATATACCACCTGCCATTAATTTAGGATCTCCAGTTCCATATAGGGTTATCATTTGGAATGTTACTATCATGCCTGTAACCGTCCCTAATAGACCAGCTAATGGTGCTATAACAGATATAATTTTGATAAATCCAATACCCTGGTCAATTGCCGGCCTTTCAGCCATTATTGCTTCAGCAAGTTTAAGCTCTAAGGTATCAATATCTTTATTGAAATTATCTTGGCCTACTTTTAAGACTCTTCCAAGTGGGTTTGTTTGATCAGCCAACTCTTGTCCTGCTTGATTTCTGACGGCAGTTCCAATCATATAAAGACTATATAGCTTATAAAAAGCAAATATTACAGCTATAAGACCAACGGCTATGATTGCATATCCAACTTCTCTACCCTGTTGAGCTCTTTCCATTAACGAAGGAGTCTGGATTAAATTAGCCAGCAAGCTTCCACCAGTAGGTCCGGTTGGATCAACTCCAAACCTAATCTGATCACCAGGTTCAGCATTTCCTACTTTCTTGGCAGTTTTAGTATACCTGCCAGCTGGCTGTCTTGGTAAAAATGCATATTGACCTTTGGTAGTTGCATATTCTAAGTATTTACCATCACAAACTGCATTAAATAATCCAACTCTTGTTACGTTACACTCTGAAGTCTCGCCATTTACATCAATTACATTTGTTGGGAACGAAATAACTTGCCCACTTGCAATCATTTCTCTTTGAAGCTCATACCAAAGACCTTCAATTTCTCTGATAGTTGGCAACTCAGTTGTTTCTGACATTTTTCCAGTTAATTCATTAAGGAACCTGACTCTACCCTGGCCATATTCTGCTCCAGTTAATGAGCCTGAGAATTGAACAGCTGCCTCACCAGCAGAACTCTGTAGATGACCAAAAAGCTCTACCAATGAGCCTAATTCTTTATTGTATGCCTCTTCTTTTACGCGAAGAATTCCTTCATTTTTCTTATATTCTGCTTCCAAGGTGTCCGCTATCTTTTCTTGTCTAGCGAGTTCTCTTTTTTCAGCAGCTAGAATTGATGCTTGTTTATTTTTATTCGCTAAAAAATTATTTTCTCTACTTGTGTTTGCAGCTTGTTCTTGTGTTTTACCTTCCTTAACAAGAGCCAATAATGCATCAACCGTTGAAATTTCTTGGACTTCTTCAGATACATCCTGGGCAAAAATATAACCACTAAGTGAAATTAATAATGCAGGAATTATAAATAGATTCTTCATTACACCTCTCCTTTGACTACAGGCATCAACAACATATCTGTTGGTGCAAGTTTTTTAGCCATTCTAATTCCATCTCTAATTGGCTTTCTATACGAACCTGGAAGATCATCCCATGAATTTGTATCATTATTCCATCTGGCACTAGATTGTTCATCTTTTGTTTGATAGAACATTCCAATTCTTCCAATAACAAGAATATTGACAACTGTTCCATCGCTAAGAGCACTCTCATATGTATCAATTTTTCTGCCATATTCAGCTTCAATATTATATGCTTCTAGAACCTGTCTTACTTGCTCAGAGGCTGTGACTTTAGGTTTGGCTAATGATGATCTAACTAAGTCAATTCTATTTTTTCTTTCTTCAATCCTAAAAGGAGTATCAAGATTAATAAAAGATTCAAGGCTCTCGAGCATTCTTTGGGCTAAAGGCGGTATCTGTCTTTGCATAACAACAACTTGAACAAGCTGTTCATCTAATTTGTCCATCAGGTCTAATTGAGCTTTTATTTGGATTCTTTTTTGCTCATTGTAAAGTTTTAATCCTTCAACTTGTTTAGATGTAGCTTTCCATTCATTAACTATTTTATCAGTTTGCCTCTCGGTACTATCTATCTTGTTTTGCGATTGAGCAGATAATTTTTGATTATCTCTACCTACTTCGAGAACACTTTCCATATCTGACAAGACTAGTCCTGATATTGAGAGCATTAGTATTAAATGCAACAATTTAAATTTATATATCATTATGAATCTCCCTAAAAGACTAATCATATTAACAGCACTATACTAATAATAAAGCTTTTTTAAATATTTTTGTTAAGAAATAACCATATTATTTTTTTTTAAAATCAATAATTAAAACTGGTGTTTCCGCTTTGTATTTGATGTAAGCATCGTCATTTCCCCATTTTTTATCAGCCCTAGCCTCAAGCATTCTAACCCCACTTACATGCACAAGGAGTAAATAGGTAAAAATTGGTGATATTAAAGTTAGGTATTGAAGTCCGTCCAGTGAAGAAAATGACATTACTGCAATACCCGTCCATAAAATAATTTCACCAAAAAAATTAGGATGTCTTGATTTTGCCCAGAGGCCTGAATTTATAAATTTATCTCTATTTTCGGGAATTGCTCTAAACTTAGATTTTTGACTATCGGCAATAATCTCAATGCAGAATCCAAAAATAAACAAACATATTCCAATATAAAATAAACTATTAATTAATACTCCTGTTTCTGATGCTATTGCAGTCAATGCGCACATTGAGCAAAGAGAAACCCATAGACCTTGAAGAGTCCAAGTCATAAAAAATTGAGTTGGTGATGGCTTAATGGTTCTAAATCTTTTATCTTCTCCATCTTTATGAATCCTTATAAACAAAAAAGTTCCAAGTCGGACAGCCCAAAATGTAATCAGTAGAACAATAACAATATTAGCGCCACTTAAGACGGTATACTGATTTGAAGTTGAGCTAAGTGAATACCAGATAACAGATAGATATGTGAGACTCCCAGTTAAGTCATAAAACTTTTCTGTTTGAAATACGTATGCTGGCAAAAAAGCAATCCATTGAATTATAAAGGCTAGAACGACAACCCTTAGAACTAAATCTATTCCAGTTGCTCCAGCAACTGAAACAGCCAACAAAAAAGCTATTATTGATATGAATATATTAGTTATTTCTTTCATATGTTTTACCCCCAATCACATGTTCTATTTTTATTTTGAGCATATAACCATTCTTTTAATAGTTTATAATAAACACAAATAATTTTTCTTATTAATAAATAACAAAATAACATAAAAATAAAATTGATATGAAAATTTCTACAAACCAATTTAAAAATGGTACTAAACTCCTGATAGATAATGCCCCCTGCTCTATTATTGAGCATGAATTTCATAAGCCTGGTAAAGGCCAAGCTGTAATGAGAGTCAAATACAAAAATCTTCTAACTGGGAATACTAATGATAAGACATTTAAATCTGGTGAATCAGCTGAAACTGCTGACGTGAACCATAAAGACATGGAGTTTTTATATACCGATGGTGATAATTGGCATTTTATGGATACAACCACATATGAACAAATAGAAATAAATTACCAAGTGATAGGAAGCGCCAAGAAATGGTTAGTAGGCCAAGAAGCATGTGAGATTGTTCTCTGGGATGATAAACCAATACTTGTTGACCCTCCTGTAAATGTAGAATTGAAAATTATTAAATCTGAGCCTGGGGTTAAGGGTGATACTGTTTCTGGGGCAACAAAACCTGCCGAATTAGAAACGGGAGTTACTATTCAAGTGCCTCTTTTTATAAATGAAGGAGAAACTGTAAAGGTCGACACAAGAGATGAATCATATCTTGGAAGAGCCAAGTAATGATTAACGCATGCAATCAAGAGATTGATAATTTTTTAACTTCGATTCCTGATATTGGAGAAAAAGATCTTAATGCCATTAGAACTAAATATTCTTCAAACATTACTGATGTAATAGTAAAAGGTCATATAACATCAAACGTTTGCATGATTGCTGCTAGCATTTTAAAAAAAAATCCAAAAGATTTATCAGAAGAACTTGCTGAAATTCTTAGAAAGTCAAAAAAATTTGAAGCTGTTACAGCTGCAGGCCCTGGCTTTATAAATATTACATTAAAAAGATCTAATTTTATTCATATTCTTTCGGAAATTAATTCTAAGGGTATTGGATTTGGTTCTTCCAGTTATGGAGATAATCAACCAATACAAATAGAATTTGTATCAGCAAATCCAACAGGACCTTTGCATGTGGGTCATGGAAGAGGGGCAGCTTATGGTGATGCAATGGGGAGAATACTCTCTTCTTCAGGATATAAAATCCAAAAAGAATATTATATTAATGATGCTGGGAGACAAATTGATATTCTTACTACTAGTGTATTTCTAAAAGTTTACGAAAATGATTTGCTAGAATATTTCCCCCAAAATGCATACAAAGGTTCTTATATTGCAGATATAGCAACTTTATATAAAAAAGAACATATGCCATTGGCATTATTAAACTCTAATTCATTAATTAAAGAATTGCCTAAAGACGAAGAAAAAGAAATTGATGAGCTAATATTAAGGATTAAGAGAAAAGAAATCGATGCTTGGCACAATATAAAAGCATTTGCTTTGCAAGAAGTGTTGAGAAGCATTAAAACTGACCTTAAAAATTTCAATGTTTCTTTTGACAATTGGTTTAGTGAGTCAAGTCTTGGTAGTGTTAATGAAAAAAAATCAAAAATTTCGAAAGCAATAGACACATTAAAAAATAATAAGCTAGCATATGAAGAAAATGGTGCTGTATGGCTTGATACTACTCAAAGTGGAGATGACAAAGATAGAGTACTTATTAGAGATGACGGAAGAGCTACATATTTTGCTTCAGATGTTGCATATCATAAGGATAAAATAGACAGGGGTTTTGAAAAACTTATTAATGTATGGGGTGCAGACCATCATGGTTATATAAAAAGAATAGAAGCGTCGATAGCAGGCCTTGGTTTTGATAAAGGCAAGCTAAAGGTGCAACTTGTCCAATTTGCCAATCTCTTCAAAAATGGCAAAAAAGTCAAGATGTCCACAAGAACCGGTGAATTTTATTCACTAAGTGATCTTATTGAAGAGATTGGAACAGATGCGGCAAGGTTTTATTATCTTTCAAAACAAACTGATCAACATCTAGATTTTGATATCGACCTTGCTAAATCTGATAATAAAGAAAACATTTTTTATTACATTCAGTATGCTCATGCAAGGATATGTTCTTTGTTAACAAAATACATGGAAAATAATGCTGGGATGCCAGTAAATGCAGAGGCCATAGAAAATGGAGAATATCAACATTGTGATAAATTAATTCATGAAATGAGTAAATATCCTGGGATTGTTTTAAGAGCATCTAAAGCACTTCAACCTCACTTAATTATTTTTTATTTAAAAGACTTCGCACATATCTTTCATAGTTACTATAACGACAATAAAGTATTAACAGAGTCTAAGGAAAATATTGATGCAATTATCTATTCCTTACATGCTGCAAAAATAATTTTATCTAATGGTCTAAATCTTTTGGGAATAAAGCCGATAGAGAAAATGTAAAGAATGAAAGATTTTGCAAATAAAACTTCAGCAAAAAGAAGAAATATAACAAAAAAGAGAACTCTATTCAGGGCAAGAGATAAAAGTGATCCTATAGTATCTAAGAAATCAATCTTTACTCTTATATCTTTAGCATTATGTTTGGCCCTAATATCCATTGTGTATTTTGATACTGATGTAATTGAAATAGAGCCAAAGAATAGTTCAAATAATATAACAATAGATTTTCCTTCTTCACTAGTTAAAGACGCAGTTTTGATTGAAACAAATATTCTAAAAGATTTTGAATCTTGTGAATATTTTGTTCAAATTGGTGCCTACGGAAATAAGAAATATGCATATGAGGCAAAAAACATTCTCAATGAAATTGAATTAATTTCAATTAATGAGGTCTATAGCGCCTCGAATCCTACTAAATTACTTCATAGTGTTATAAGTGGCCCATTTGAAAATAGATCAGCTGCCAATAATGCAAAAGAGCAGATAACTAAAAATGGATTTGATCCTCGACTAAGAGTCTTATGCAAAAAAAATTAGAAAAACAGATTAACGCATTAAGAGTCAGAGTTGACAATACTTCTCAAAAGGATGCAATTAAAATTATAGCTGTTTCAAAGAAAAAAAATATTACTTATATTAAGCAGGCTTTTGAGCTAGGTGTTTTAGATTTTGGAGAAAACTATGCGCAAGAGTTAAAAGATAAAGCAATGAACCTCCCGGAGGCTAATTGGCATTTTATTGGGCCCATGCAGTCAAATAAAGTTAAAACTATAGCTAAATATGCTAACTGGATTCATTCACTTGACAGAGAAAAAATAGCAAAAAAAATTAATGAAGAATGTAATGAACTAGGCAAAACTATTAAATGCTGTATTCAAATTAATATTTCTGGGGAGTTAACAAAATCAGGTATTCCTCCGGATGAGCTCTTTGACTTTGCAAAATATGTAAACGCACTAGAAAGTCTAGAATTAAAAGGCATAATGGTTCTTCCTAGTCTAACGAATGATCCTAAAAATCAAATGATTGAATCAAAATCACTTCATGAGGAGTTGTTAAGTATATATCCAGGTGCACGATATTTATCAATGGGTACTACTAATGATTTTGAATCAGCCATAAAATATGGTTCTAATATGATTAGAGTTGGTGAATTAATTTTTGGTAAGAGATGATGGGTTTAAGAATAGTATTTTTTGGGGCTGGTAATATTTCTCGTGCTTTAATAGAAGGCTTGATAGCTTCTGGGTATGAAAAAAAATTAATATGTTACATAGATAGGAATAAGGCTAATTCTGCTAGGTCTAAAAGATTGGGAATAAGAAAGCTTCAGATTAAATCACTTAACTCTAAAGATATAATTTTTTTGGCTGTAAAGCCAAAAGATGCTTTAAACGCTTACAAGGATATATGTATGAGTATTAAAAAGCCAAAAATTATCTCTCTTGTTGCCGGAATAAAATCATCAAAATATCTATCAATTGCAGAGAATGTTGAGCTTATAAGAGCAATGCCAAATACCTCCTCAAGATTTGGGAAGGGAATAACTGCTATTCATAATATCAGCGCATCAGGCACAACAAACAATAAAGTAAATGCAATTATTAAAAAAACTGGAATTATTTTGTTAATTAGTAGAGAGAGCCAAATAAATGATTTTACTGGTCTGATTGGAAGTGGCCCTGCATATTTTTTTTATCTTTTAAAGGTATATGAAAAGCACATATTAAAACTATGTGATGGAAACAATAAGGCTAAAGATGAAATAATAGGCAATCTATTTGAGGGTATAGCCCTCTCAATAAAGGGCCAAAATACTTTAGATGAATTAATAGATGCTGTTGCATCTAAAAGGGGAACCACTGAGGCTGGTTTAAATGATTTTAAATCCTCAAAGTTATCGAAGAATTTTGAAAAAGGCATAATCTCAGCAATAAAAAGATCAAAAGAGATTTCAAATGAGTTCTAGTGCAACTAACTTGATTGGCTTGGGCTTAGGAACTTTAAGTTACATTTTTATAATTCTTTTTATATTTAATGCTCTTAGAGTTGATTTCTTTAATCCAATTGTAAAATTCTTTGTCAATGCTTATAAGCCAATTGCTATGTTTTCAATCTTTTCAAACCAGCTTTATACAATATTTATACTTGCTGTTTTTTTAAAGTTCTTAGGATTTTATATTTTATACTCAAGTCAATACGATTTATTTGTTCTTAGTCTGGTTTCTGTTGTCGATGTTATAAATACAATGCTAACTGTGTTTTTCTTCTCGATTATTGGTTCTGTGGTCTTAAGTTGGGTAGCACCTGGAAACCCAAATCCTTTATTGAAACTGATAGAAGAAATCTCAACAAAGTTATTGACTCCAATAAGAAGGTTTATTCCATCTGCTGGTGGCTTAGACTTTTCTCCAATATTTGCACTAATTTTAATTAGACAGCTAGAGTTATTGCTTGGAAGCATACTGAGATCAATATTGTGAATACTTCAACTGAGATAATTACATTTAATTGTGGAATAAATCTAGAGCTGGGCTCAAGATTAGACTCCTTCCAGCTTATGGTTGAAACTTATGGTGAGCTAAATTATAACAAATCTAATGGTGTACTTATATGTCATGCATTTTCTGGCAATCATCATGCGGCTGGCATTTCAGAAAACAATGAAGAAGCTGGATGGTGGGATAATATTGTTGGTCCAGGCAAAGCTATAGACACAGATAAATATTTTGTAGTCTGTTCAAATAATCTTGGAGGATGTGCTGGTTCTTCAGGACCATTAAGCATAAATCCAATTAACAAAAAGCCATATGGTAAAGATTTTCCTAGTGTGAGTGTTGTTGATTGGGTCAATTCTCAGAAGCTTTTATCTGATTATCTAGGAATAAAAAAATGGCACATGGTTCTGGGTGGGAGCTTAGGTGGCATGCAAGCACTTCAATGGTCAATTTCATTTCCAGAAAGTTTAAATAAAGCAGGAATATTTGCGGCTGCTGCAAAATCAAGTACTCAAAATATTGCTATGAATGAAGTTGGTCGTGAAGCAATTAGAAAAGATAAGAATTTTATGAATGGCGATTATTTACTTCACGATATCAAACCTAAAAGCGGTTTAAAAACTGCTCGCATGCTTGGGCATATTACATACTCATCAGAAGCAATCATGGATCAAAAATTTGGAAGAAACTTTCAAGATATAAAGTCTAA
>TARA_B100001093_G_scaffold88531_1_pt1 | contig 12894 bp, 10 predicted proteins | sample TARA_B100001093 | Tara Oceans TARA_B100001093 (sample SAMEA2623116) | marine metagenome | biome: marine biome (ENVO:00000447); feature: surface water layer (ENVO:00002042); material: "saline water (ENVO:00002010), including plankton (ENVO:xxxxxxxx)" | depth 5 m
GGACCATCAAAGAAACTAAACTGCCAGAAGTAACAACCACCTGTCACACGGAAGATTGCACTAGGATTAATTGCACCAGCAGCAGGATCAGGAACATATAACGGACGTAACTTTGTCTTACGTAAGTCCATACCTACGATAGATGTACCTCTAGGTACTACAAGACCACCTTCTATCGAGTTAAACTTATAAAGTACGTTGTTTGGATTAGGGTTACCACTAGAATCTATAAGATTCATGTCACTAGCAGCACTCAACTCTGCTATGTCACTAGCAATAAATGCTTGACCAGTTGTATTTGTACCTGGTCTGTTGTCAATAACATAATCGCCAGGATATAATACTATACTGAATGCTTCAAATGCGTCATTATATTGTCCACTTCTATATGAAAATCTTGCAGCTTCTAATAATGCCCTTTGAATACTCTTGAAGGGTCTATTAGGTGAGTTACCTCTATTGTCAAATGCATCAGACGCATCGAAATCATCTGAGTTGACATATAAACAACGTCCAGTTTTTGACGTGAAGACGTTTTTTAATCTTGTTAGTGCCATTTAATTTGTTTGATGATTTATGTTTCAGCAGCTTCTTCAAAACCAATGAAGGTGCAGGATACTGCTCCACTGCAACTTACAAAGAGTGTTTGGTATTCACCAAGCACGATACCAGGAACTTCGTATACAGAAACATCTGCTACTGCTTTTTGTTTAACCAAGTATTGCTCTGCAGCAATTTTAGTTACCCCAGACACAAGTAGTTCAACACCGTTGTTATCGATAAATTCAGTGGTTGGTGTTGTGTTACCAGAAGCAGCGTATCTTGTCGCTGTTGTTGCTACTGGTCTCCAGAGTCTTGCGAGTGATCTGTTGAGGTTATTATTCGATGTCTCACGATGTTCATTAGTGAAGTCACCAATCTGAGTATAGTCAAGATTGTTCTTAAACTCATAGTTTTGGAGGTAGAGTGTGCCATTTAATCCGTCATAAAATCTACTTTTGCCTGACCATCCAGCAGTTCCACCAGTACCAGCATGTGAAGTACCAGCAGCAATGGTTGCTCCTGATGTAGCACCTGTAAAGGTAGTGTCACCAGAAGGAAGGTCAAATGCTAATGGATGACTCAAATCATACAACCATAATTTTTTGTTAGTTGAATCCCAATATCTTACTTTACCTGTACATGCAGTTGGGTTTCTGTTAGAGTTAGTCCAGTTGACTACCTCGTTTGCTTGGAAAGTACCACTATCGGATGCACCCTCGATTACAATTGAACTTTGTGCTTGATTAGAACCAAAGGAAAATGAACCATAATTCAAGTATGATGAACTTGTGTTAGGGTCATTAGGTTGTGCCGATAATGCATCAAACTGTATTATGTCTGTTGCCTCAACTATACCTACGTCTACGTTCAATGAACCGCCAGTATTATTTGCAATCACTAATTTACCACTTGCCAAGGTTGCACCTGGACATGTGTAAAATGGAAATCCTGTTGTTGTTAATTTGGTGCTATTAGCTGCTACAGTTAGATTTGTGTAGCCAGTTACAGTTGGAGTAAATGTCCCCAATACACCATTCTGTTTAGTCGCCATGGTTAATTAATTGAATGATTGAAAATAAACTCTTGCTCTGGACACGCCCCCAGAAGTTTGTGCGTTTAATGTAGATGTGGTTGATGTGACTGGATCTGTGAGAATTATCTCTCTTGCAGTAATCTTACCACCTGTCCCTGCTGCAGGGTTGGTTGTAGTGATTTGCAAATCACCGTCAATGTTGGAATTACCAGATACATCAAACTTGAAAGAAGGTGATTTACCTATACCAAAGTTACCCCCAGAATCTAGCACTGCTTGGTCTGTTCCTGTGTTGTCAGTAAAGTGTAAACCTATACCAGCAGCACCCTTTTGAAGGATGAACTTACCCGCAGCTCCATTACCAGCGATAATGGTAGACCCCGTAGCATATATAGTTCCCTCAACCTCTAGATTATACGAGGATGCTGTACGACCAACACCGACGTTGGTGTTTCCCCCACCGACGGAACCGAACTCAAAGTTTGTTCCAGATGTTGCGGTAATGTTACCCCCACCTGTAATGTTACCCCCGAATACAGCGTTACCATTAGAACTATCCAAAGTAAACTTGTTAGTAGCAATAGCGATGTCGCCACTGCCTGTGATAGATGTGACAGCATCTATTGCTCCTCCAATGTTAATTCCTGTACTACTTGTTGTTACACGAGCAGAATCGTTATGATATATGATAGTATTTGTAGTGTTCGCTTTCAAAAACTTAGTAGCACCAGAGTTCAATCCAATGTCAGCACTGCTAATGGTTATACCATTTGTAGAAGTGTCTGTAATTGTTGATGCATCTGTACTATTCGTATATGCTATTTGTAAATCATCATCAGTTCCCATCTTAATGATTTTATCATCAACCATTTCAATATGATTATTAGCATTCAAATCACCTGTTAAGGTAATAGTTGAGTTTGCAATAATAGTATTGTTAAATGTTGCCGACGAAGCAAATGTTGATGCTGCATTTACGGTCAGAGTGTCTGATGCTTCATCACCAATCGTTGTGTTACCATTGATTCCTATATCACTGACTGTTACTGCACCAGTAAACACTGGACTTGCTATTGTCTTATTCGTTAATGTCTGTGTTGCAGTCAAGGTGACCAATGTGTCAGATGCTGCTGCTGCACCATTAGAAGGTAACACATAAGTGTGCTGAACTCCTGCTGGTATGGATGCAGAACTGAATCTTGCTACCTTCGTCTCGTCCGAAGAGTTAGGTATCACAAAATTCAGATCATTAATTGCTAAGATAGAACCTAAACGTATCTTACCAGTTCCCTGTGCAGATATAGTGAAGTCTAAGTTAGTGTCAGCACTATCTCTTGCTTGAATGTTAAGAGTAGTTCCAACTTTTTGAATGTTGAGTCTAGCATCTCCCATTGCAAGTCCAACTTGACCTTGTGTTGTCGAGAACACACCAGTCGAAGTCTTACCTTCAAACTGAACGCCAGGTGCTGTATAAGTACCAGACGGTACTGCTTTAAATATACTGCCTATAGCAGTTCGTTTATTTTGATCTGTTGGGTCTGAGTTATCAAGTAGTAAAAGGGTATCGGATGAGGATACATTCCCACTAGTCAATAATGTAAGATCAGATATCTTTCTTGTTGCCATTATTGATAGACAATAAAACTATCAAGAGTATTTATACGACTTTATCAAAGATGAAATATCCTTCGCTTCCTTCCCAGTATCCTTTGTCCCATGTATGGTATGCATTCTCAAATAATTTAACGTTACTTACCAGTGGTTTGTCCTTCCATGTACAGTTTTCTGATGACTCGCCAGTGAACTTATAATCATCCATGTGGAACTTAAATAACATATCACATGCAGGATTTTTGACTACAATTAGATTTGGTGCAAACTCTAAAGGTTCTGTCACCTCCACTTCCTGCTCCCTGTACGGTTCATCCATGTAACTGTACCTAGATGATGTATGAAATTTATAATCACTTATCTTCTTGTGTTCTACTATTATATGTGCCCACTTTGTAGGATTAGATGCTGCCTGTGTCCAGTTGTCAAACTTACCCTCAAACCATTTGCAAAATAAATCTATATTCATCTAAAAGGACACCTCTTCTCTTTGTCATTCCTATTCATTATTATATCCCAAGTTTTAAATTTTGCAAATAGTCTCAATGTATTCTGTTGTTTCAATTGTGATGATAATTCTGGAGGTGGTGTACGTTGTTCCAGTTGTACCGAACTTTTGCATGGGAACCGAATTAATGAAATTGGTGTTCCCTTTCGTAAGTACACATCGTTGTCTAATAACTTGATGCCTATAACTATAGGACGAAACCAAGAAGATATAGGAAAAGTCCCTTGGACAACTTCCATCCCTTCTCTCGAAAGTGCTGCAGGTGATAATTGTTCAATCCATACATCCTTCTTCTTTGTCCAGAAAAACCAGTTGAACATCATCTGTATCTCAGGATACTCACCATCTAACCACGTTTCTGACAAATGAAAATACTGGTCAAATGCCTTCTGTGGTAGATTAGTTTCTAATCGGTTGTCCTTAAACTTGATGCCAAGGTCAAATGGTTGTTCTATAACAAATGTATTCTTATAATATTCTTTAAATGCAGGACATTTAGAATGGTCATAGGAGTTGTCATATCCCGCCAAATATTTTTTTGGAGAACCTACGAACTCAGGTGGAAATTGGTCACCTTCCTCTCCAACTTTATACGACCAGTATACCTTCACTCTTCTTCTTTCAATATCTCTTCTATTTCTATCTCAAGTTCTGCTGTCTTCTTAGCAGCAGCATCTGCCTGAGCACGTGCCTGTGTCGCTGCAGTCATAGGAGAATCAGGATTTGATTTCTTCTTGTACTTGGATACATTTACCTTCTTCTTTTTACCCTTGTTTGCTTTCGCTTTCTTAATTACCTCAATAGCATCACCAACTGTGACGATATCTCCTGCTGACTCGTCAGCAATCTCGATACCGAAACACTCTTCTAGAAACATGACAAGTTCTACCATGTCCAGACTGTCAGCGTTTAGGTCAAGAAATTTACTGTCCCATTTGATATCTTCTATATCCACTCTGTCTCCTAGAGTTTCTTTAATAGCAAGACGTGCTATCTTTAGCATAGTTGTCTTACCAACACGCTCAGATGTTTTGAGCAGGGTTTTAATTTCGGAATAAGTATGATTGTATGACATTATACGTAAGTTACCTCAGAAGATGGAACCATCTCTCGAACAAGATTAAGGACTCTCATGAATTGCTCCATGGTACAGTCAACTTCTTCTCTTCTATCTGTACTGCTTATCAGCACAAATTTTCTTGAAGGGATATCTACTATCACTTGTTCGAGTGTTTCTAGTTCTTCGTTATGCATTAATATGATGCGATGATACAATCAGTATAGCACCCTAATGTAAGTTTGTAAAGTGGGGGTCAGATGCTGCTCTACTAGCACGTCTGATTGCTGCTTCTGCCTTTGACAAAAGTGTTTGTCCTGCTTCTCTATTCTGCTGCATAGTCTGCATAGGATCGGTGGTACTATCTTCTCTTACTAATTCTTCTACGTAATCTTCTAAATGCTTCACAAGAATGCTCTTTAAGAATTGTGCTTCTTGTTTTGTTACTGACATGTGGTGAAAAGTCATGTGTCTCTTTGAAATCTACAATCAATTCAAATATATTTCTGAACCAGCGACATTTACGTTGCCAGTAGCAGATATATTATAGTTACCTGAGGTTGACAATGATGTATTGCCTGATACAGATATATCATAACTAGAGTTTGCGGGTACGGATATCATGCCATCAAATGCTCCACCTTTTATACAGGTGTGATTAGTGCCAGATACAATAGTTCTGACCTTACCCTTAACATCAGTGATAAAATTACCACCGACAGATTCGTATCTACACATATCTGCATTGATACGTACATCTCCATCACTCTTTACCGAGAATGTTGATGTTGGTTTTTGAATCTTAATTTCATAATTACCTTTGACGTTTTCTTTGATAGAACCGCCAGCACTCAAGTCATTTAACAAAAATGTAGTCTTGTTCTCATAACTATTAGATTTCAGTTTCATCTGATTCTTTGACTCTAGAGCCATGTTCTCATCAGCTTGAACTGTCATCACACCACCGCACTGGATTTGGTAATTTCCATTTACGGTATCATATCTGTCACCCTCAACTTCTGTGTGCATATCACCTTCAACATAAAGGTTGACATCACCAATTACTTGTAAGACTACTCTGTCGGATTTGATATCTGTACCGACTTTTATAACGAGATTGTGGTCTGATAGAATATATGTATCATTGTAAGACTTTAGAGTATTGTTATTTAACTCGTCCAAGTCAAGGAAATTACCGTTACCATTGAGGATTCTGATTCTCTCAGACTCCTCAGTATTATTCATTTCAATGCGATGTCCCGCAGAAGTTTCCTGTATCCAGTTCTTAGGATACTTTACTTTATTATCAGGAGCAGTATTCTCCTGATTAGTACCACCACTAAAAGGTTCTATAGTCATTAGTATCCACCTCCGTATGATGGTGGGTTAGGAGTACTTGGTGTACTCGGAGTAGATGGAGTAGTCGGAGTACTTGGTGTTGAGGGAGTCGATGGAGTAGACGATACACTTGATGTTGATGTGGTTGATGGAGTGGACGATACATTTGTTGTTACTACATCGTCAACGGTAGTATTAATCATAGGATGACCTACGCAGTCTATGTATGTTTGGAGTTCTAGGATATTACTCTCTTTAATTTCTCTAGGACCTGAGTAATCATATATTACAGATACCTTTCCACCTGTTCCTTGACTGTCCTCAATAACAGGTTTAACAAACCCAAGTACAGTTTTTGTAATGTTAGGTTTTATGAGTCTGCCTTGACTGTCAACAGTATATGTACCAATCTGTTGCTTGTCTTTACCTTTACCTACTGTGATGATAGGATTTTTGTATCCAGAACCAACATTGACTGTTTTTACATCATTTATTCTTGGTATTAGATCACCACACTTAGCATATATTGCTTTAGCATCGTTTGGTATGACTAGATGAGGGAACTTTTTGGTGAAGTTAAGTACAAACTCGTGACCAGATTTAGTTCTAAGTTGTAATCCAACCTTTAAGTTTGTATTGAATGATGTATCTATAGTTGCCAATAGTATATGCTCATCATCATAATCTACGTCAACAACTTGTAACACGTCAGGAGAACTCTCAGTTACTTGTTGAATGTACTCACCATCATTTACATGTTCTTGCAATCCTGCTTTCTTTACCATAACTGCATATTGTTCATTAGGACAAAATGTTTCAGCAGGATCAAATCCATATCCTATACCAGATTTTATAACTTCTATTGAGTCTACCATACCATCAATAATATTTGGTCTGAACTCTGCACCGCTGCCTTCTGGTTCATTACATGTAAACTGTGCTTTGACTGATGCTTCTAGGTTCACTGAACTACCTTTCTTCTTCATCAATACACCAAGCATTTGACCTATATCATCTACGATTGCTATTGCTTTCACTGGACTGGTTGTACTTAAGTTATCCCATACCAATTCTGGGAAGCATGGTTTTCTATTCAATATACCACTGTTACAATTCAATGCAGCAGTTGCTGGTTTACCACTAGAATCATAGAAGTTAATACTCTCAAACCTCTCCAAAGGTCCTTTTGTATCAGATTCATCTGTGTCTCTACCTTTTTTAACAGCACCAACTCCAGTTTCAAATACAGATGCACCAATAGCACATGATAAAGCACCATCGCAGAATAAATCTATAAACTCACCAACTTTGTTAAGTATACCCTGTACCTGTTTAGAAGCACCCTTGATAGCTCCCATAACACCTGACAATATTCCCATTGCAGCGTTAACTTTGCTCATTATTTCTTTCATAATATCACCCAATATGTTTTGAACAAGACATAGTGCGGTGTCTAGTACATTCTCTATTAGATCTTTCAACAATCCCTTAATAAAGTCACCCAACTCACCAAGTAATTGTTTGAATAAACATGAAACTAAACCACCAATATCTTTAAGTTGTGTTTTGACAGCATCATCTAAATCTGGATTTGGTATGTTAAGTTTGTCTAGACCATCTTGTACAAGTTTGTTGGTCTCCTCCATTACCACACCTTTAATGTTAGATGTGAGTCCTCTAAGTTTTGTTCCTATCCTATCTGATACTATACTAATTTCTTTATCGAGGTCAACAATTCTACCAGTTGCTTTATCAATGAATTGATTTATCTCATTTTTTTCTATACCACGAGCAAACTTCATGAACTCAGCAAGAGGTGCTTCTAGTTTAGTAGCAGTTTCAGATCCACACTTACCGTTACCAACTTGCACTGTAACTCTCTTATCGCTATTAGCTTTATCACCCGCTGTTGACTCACGTTTTGTACCACCTTTTTTATTGTTACTGTTAATCTCGTTTTTTTCTTGGAATATTACCTCCCATTTCTTATCTAAACCCGTTTTGTCATCTACTACAACAGTATTTTCTGAGTTTGGAGTTGCACTACCTGTGTCAACATGATGTCTTTCATCGTAGTCACCAGCAGCTAGTTTTGCAAACCCCTGCTCTGAACCTTTATCTGTACCATAGTTTACGTCTGGATTCTCATCAGTTATAGATCCCATGACAATAGGAATCTGTGCTGACGCACCATCCATAAAGAAACCAACAACCCAACTATTCAGTTGTAGTTGATGATTAGAACCAATACCAGACTTCTGTGCATATATTGGAGGCATCAATACCTGTGCCCATGGCAGATGTTTAGTTGGTAACGCTGCCCTACTTTCATTGTGATATCCTACAATTCTAACTTTTACTTTGTTGTTATAATCGTAATCTGTCTCGTCTATTTCTTTGGTTTCTACATCATAGGAACCGTCACCAATATTCTCCACCTGTCCAATCCACCAATTGAACCCATCTTTTCCTATAAAATTAGCAGTTGCTTCGTACATATTATGAACCTGGACTATCTGTAACTAATGTGAGTGCAGTACCCATCCTGTCATCACCACTGTAGAATGTTCTTTCTACTTTAGCAATAACATATTTACCACTATTTGACTCATCAAAATCTCTACTTCTACCTTTAAATGTATTGAGTTGAACGACATTACCAACAGTTAAATCAAATTTACCAATATATTCTATCTCAAGTATTTTGTTATAAAATAATTTTTCCCGTAAAGATGATTGTGACAGTTGCTTTGTAAGTCCTGCAGTATGAGTTCCTTGGGAGAACAGTGCTGTATCTACTATCTTCGACATAATACGAGTGGATGAAGTATCCTTATCAAAATTTTTAAAATATTCTGGTTTCTTACCCTTGTTTAAGAGTTCGACACTATCATAATATTTATTGATGTTAAATTTAATATTTTCATAATTCATGTTGTAAAGGTCAACTGTCATAACGTTGCTGGAGTAAGACCCAATGTTTAACCCCTTCAATACATCAGTTGATGATTTAACCCTTATACTACCGATAGACAAGATATCTTCCTCATCATTTTCGTCTAATTCTTTTGATTGATTTCCAACGATGATAGTTTTTACAACTGGATCTCTAGCAAATTTGTCATAGGACTTAAAATTATACCCAAATTTATTTTCAAAGAATGCATAACCAGCACTTGCAGATGCACCGCTACCCTTAACTGGGACAGATTTTGAAGCAAGCCATGATATTATAGTAAATGGACACCAGAATGGCGATACGAATGAATACTTATTGAATGTTTTTTCAATATTGTTCTCTCTGTCTATACTAACACCTGTTTGTAAAACTCCACCTAGTATATCATCTACGACTATCTCATCTATAGTTTTACCTTCACCCTCACCAAACCTTTTTGATAACTTGATAGCAGCATTATTAATAAAATCTGGTGTGCACAACATCAAGGTTGCTTTTGACACACTACCATCTTGAACTCTATCTTGTATGTCATATATCACATAGTACCCACCAATAAGATTATCTTTATGGTCAGCTATCTCAATGAAAACTTGCTCCATGCCTCTGAGTTTAGAACATACTGCAGTCTCACTATCTGTTATCTGAATTTCCATCCTTTTGGTTGCAGATTGAATGTCCTCAACATACTTGACGTATAGAGTTTGATTCACACCAATAGAATATATCTCACCATCTATGGTGATATTAAATGTCAGTAGTTGGAAGTTACTCTGTTGCATTAGAATTGAGACGTTTTATTGTATACTGAAAGATATGGAGACTCGGTAGTCTTGGGTGCGGTAAGACCTCCACCTTGAACCTTTGATGTCTTAGTCATTGGTTGAGTCATGTTACTATTTGCAGCAGATACTAAAGATGCAGTTGCGATATCTGTTTTTGATTTAGCACTTTCCCTGTTCTCATCTATCACTTTATCAGTCAGTTCTGATATGTTTGTAATTCTATCACCATTAGAATTATATGTATTAGTTACACTACCAAATGCTTTCATTCCCATGTTCGCCATCATACCCATAGGTGTTAGCGATAGTGCTTGCTTACTCATATTAGTAATATTATTGAATGCTGTAGATTTACTGAATGACTTAGCACCTTCAAATATTTTTTGACCACCCATGATTGACATACCCATAGGTGACATCATCAAAGCAGACTTTAATGTTGGTTTACGTGATTTAACTGGTTGCATGGCTCTGCCTGAACCATCTCCAAGTCCTATACCATCAGCAGTACCAGTATATGGCATTCTAGGTGAATAGTTAGTTTGTAGGTCTGGAGGATCACCCTGCATCTGTGGTGCTTTAACAAGTGCACCACCAACTCCACCACTACCACCAGCACCACCCATTGTGCCACCAATCAGAGATATAATATTCTCTAAGAAACCACCTTTCCCTGCTTTACCATCTTTACCATCCACTCCATCATCTGTTTTGTCAGCATCAGTTCCCATCTCATAATTGATAGGATCTAATCTAAATGCTGATGAAATATTTGCAATGTTATCTCTTACTGCTACTGCAGATGACTGACTTCCTGCTGGTATCTTACTCATCAAGTCAATGAGTGCAACTGCAGCTGCCTTTGCTGGTAATGCTAGAGTCTCACCAAATGCTTTCTTTAACTTATCATCTACTGTAAAATCATCTTCAATATCTTTTGATATGTTCTTCTTGATACCATCTTCTAGTCCAACCTTAGCAAGTTCAGTCTTCTTAGGTTGTTCCATAGGTTCTGAACCCATGGATTGAGCATTGATAGTCAATGCATTAGATACATCTGCACCACCGAGTAAACCAGTTGCTGCTTTTACAAGTGGTTGTTTAGGTGCTTTCTTTGTTGATACGTTAGGAACTAGATCATTAACTGGACTTAAATCTATACTAGGTGACTTAACTGGTTGCACAGTAACACCGCCAGTCTCATCTAAGGACTGGAGTTTTTCTTGCATCAAGAAATCTCGATGTACATCTTCTCTGTACATCGCTTGCATCATAGCAGTTCTATTGTCTAGAAACTTACTGAGACTAGCAATTACTTCGGTAAGATTTTCCATTAACTAACTACCTCTCTTTTTGATCCTTTACCAAACACATCAATGACCACGTAGTCTTTACTATCCTTATTTACCTCAGTTGGCACGGGATATGGCACAAATGTTTCAATTGGTACAGGAATTCTCATTTGAGCAATGTTATCACCCACACCAGTTTGTTTCTCCAACTGTTTGACGGGTTCTTGCCCCAAAATATTTTTTGCCGATGAAACGTTTGGTTGTTTTATATTTGGATTAGTAATCTGACTAGAGTTCTTTTTCTCAGGTGCTGCAATATTATTTGGTATCCACTTTCGATTGCCAGGTTGTAACCACTTGTCGTTTGGTTCATTGTTCCAGAAGTCAAAGTGAACTGGATCTTTATCTCCTTGCCATTTGAATCCATATTTTGAACCATTCTCTCTCATCCATTCATTTGCTTTTGAATAGTAATTTATGTCTATTGCCCAACCTTGACCATGTGGAGACAATCCAACGGGTGCAGGAGTCATCACATTTGGATCCCCAGCTGCTGCTCTGTCTATAAGTTCTTGTTGTTGCTTGGCACTTCTAAATGAAGATGTCACACTCATAGGCAAGTTAACACCATCTTTTGCTGCAGCATTCACTGCACGTTCCCATGCTTTCATAGTAGATGGGTTCAATATAATAGGTGCACCGTTACCAGCAACATTTGGATTTGGTGTTGAAGGTTCTGGTTTACCATCTCCCATCATACCTACATCTTTGGCAGCAAGTGCTGCATCTAGTCCAACAGATACTGCTGTACCAATGCCAGGTACTGTACCAGCAACACCTGATAACATTTCTAATCCTGCACCTTTGAAGTCACCCGCCATCATTCGTTGACCAGCAAACAACAATCCTGCACCCAGACCAAGAAATGGTATTTTCTTCAATAATCCTTTACCTAATGCCTTTCCACCTATCTTAGCAACACTCTTTACACCTATCTTTCTCCCTGCCTTCTTAAGTAAACCCTTAGCTACAGTCTTACTTCTTCTTGCTACCTTACCAACTTTCTTACCTATCTTTGTCTTCCTTAATACTTTCCTACCCATGTTCAACATACCTAACAAACCACCTCCACCTCTAGCATTTTGTCTCTTTGGTTCTGCTGGTGCACCAGCGATGAGTGCTGTAACACCACCAGTTCCCTCAAATGGTTTCAAAGGTTTTGTTAAACCAAAGTTACCCTCTACAGTTGCAACATCACTTATACCAAAGATAGATGCTAACGAATTAGCTTCTGCCATAACACCAGCTCTTGCTGATGAGTTAGGTAGTTTATTAAGAAACCCGATTGTGGATGCAATCATTACAGATGCACCTTCTCTATACATCGATTCTATTGCTTCACCAAACTTAGCAACTGGAATTACCAGCTCAGGACCTGCTTCACCTATAAGTGCTGGTGTTGCTGATGTGACATATCCACCTGTGGCCATGGCATTGATTCCAAGACCACCACCAAAGATTAATTTTCCAAGAGCTGCACCAAATACGAAAGGAGCTAGTATGGTTTTAGTAGCATTTTCAGTAGCATCGCCTAGAACTTTTGCCCAATCTATACCAGGAGGTTGAAGTTCTGGTACATCCACGTTTGTTGATGGAGTGTCAATAACAGGATTTTCAACAATTGGAGGAGATGTAACAACATCAGGTACTTTGAGTCCATTAGTAACCTTTATGTCATTTGCTGCATCAGGTACTTTGTCATAGTTCT
>TARA_B100001093_G_scaffold76873_1_pt1 | contig 12887 bp, 15 predicted proteins | sample TARA_B100001093 | Tara Oceans TARA_B100001093 (sample SAMEA2623116) | marine metagenome | biome: marine biome (ENVO:00000447); feature: surface water layer (ENVO:00002042); material: "saline water (ENVO:00002010), including plankton (ENVO:xxxxxxxx)" | depth 5 m
ATCATGAAACAAGCTAAAAAAGACTTACAAAAAATTTCTAAACAGCTAAAAGGCAGTGCCAAGATGCATGCTGGCCAAGCCAAAAAGATTGACAAGCTTGCTGGTAAATACATGGATAAAAAATAATGGATTTAGCAGGTAAGCTGGGAGATATGGTAGGAGGCCCTATACAAGCTTTTACAAAAGCTGGTGTAAACCCCTTGGCTGCTGTTACACAAAACAAAGCAGACCTGAACCAGGTATTCGATTATTATCGGAACAAGCCAGATCAACTCAATCAACTTGGTTTGAGATCTAATATGATGATGCGCTATTTCTCTGGAGTAGGCGCAAAAGGAATGCAATTTCCAGAGGGTACAAGAAATCAACTGCTCACAGATATTCGAGAACAAGATGCAAAATTTAGAGATCCAACCTTTAGACAAGAAATATTAGATGGACCTGCGCCTGATTACATAAAACAAGGACTTTTACAAGGTAACATACCTGTTTATTATGGTGGTTTAACAGATTCTCCTGCTCCTATTAAATCACAATTACCTAAAGATGTCGGAATGCGTGGCCAGCTTTCCGAATCAATTGGATCTTTCTGGGCCAAACCACAACAAGATGGAAGTTTTATTATTGACGAAGATTATAATTTTGGATATGCACCTATAGATAAAGGAGGAACCAAAGACGGACAACATTTTGATACAGGATTAGATATGAATCCTGCAAATATTGGAAGAAGACTGGTACAACAAGGTTATGGTAATCCTTATTCCTATCAGTTGCAAATTGGTCCAGACGGACAAATGAAAATACGTTACGACTGACATGGCTGATAAAGCAATTCAAAAAGACGGTACAACTAAACGTTATCTTCCTAAGAAAGCCTGGTCAAAGCTTTCAAAAGAAGAACGTGAAGATACTGACCGTAAAAAACGAGCAGGTTCTCGCAAAGGAAAACAATTTGTTGCTAATACTGACAAGGCTAAAAAAGCAGGCAAAGCTGCTAGGATGTATAAACAAAAGGGCAGTAAATAGGTAAATGGCTGACGCTAAGTCTCGTCTTAAAGAAATCATTGATGCTTATGTAGAGCGAGATGGTGGAGCTGGTATTGATACGGGTATTGTTGCGTCACATATTGCTCAGATGAAACTTTTTGGCGTGCGCCAAGGAGTTGAGTTTTTTCCTTCACAAGATAACTTTGGCAACCAACGCAAAGACTTTATTGATAAAGTTGTTAAATATAACAAGTTAGATACGCGTCTCGATTCAATTTGGGATTATTTTTTATGTGATGGAAAAGGTTTATTTTATATAAGACCCACAGAAAATAATTATCGTCTTTATTATTTTCGTAGTCACGAGTATCGCTCTTATTATAACGTTGATGGTGAACTAGAAGAAGTTGTTATCATCTATAGCTATAAAGTTAAAAAACCAAATTCTGGTTTTCAAGATATTGGAACATACAATTTAACAGGCGATCCAAATCAAACCCCTGGTCAAAAACGTTATATTCGTTTATCAATTAAAGCTAACACAATTGAAGAAACACATTCAGAAGGCGAAATGTCTTTTGATAATGTCAATATTCAAATGCCAGGTAATACTGAAAAGTTTCCAAATACTTTACAGTTCATTCCTTGCGTTGAAATCTTTAATAACCCGAAAGGGTTTTCAATGGAAGGTAGTGGTGAGTTTGATGCGTTAGCTAATCACATTGTTATTCACGATAGCCTTGTGCATAACATGCGAAAAAACTTGCAGTTCTTTGGTAATCCAACATTACTGTCATCTAGACCTAAAACTGACTTAATGGAGTCGGGTGGTGATGGTGGTGCACAACGGCCGTCAATTGCAGCTAACTCCGGTTTTACAAGCCCAGCAAATTTAAGTCGTTCTACTTTTAAACAAGATCCGGTTAGTCGAGGTGTTGATGGACAGATCAGAGTTCCACGGGTCATTGCAAATTTAGAACCTAATGATCGTGTTGGTTATATTGTTCCCGATGCAATTTCTGGTGACCAAAATGCTTTTGTTCGTCAGTATAGAGAAGAAATTCGTACATCTTTAGGTGGTGTAGATGAGCTTTCAATTAGTGCAGGTGTTACTGCTACTGAATATAAATCATTATTTGGACGTGTATCTGCAACGTCTAAGAAAAAAGCAAATGCAATTTATACACATGGACTATGTCGTTGCCTTGAATTAATTATTTATCAAGAAGAACAGCTATTTAAAGATACTCTTGCAGCTGCAGCCAAATTTGAAAAACCTGTTCAACCAGCAGAAAATGCTTCTGAAGAAGAACAGTTAATGTATAAGCAAGCTTTAGCTGCATTTGACGCACAAATGAAAAAGCTTATGATGGCTTGTGTTCAAGCGCAAATGGTACCTCCTGGTGTTAAAGGTTTAATTCCAGATGGGGATATCACAATGCTTTGGCGTTGGCTTGGTCCTGTTTATGAGGACTCAACACAAGACATCCTGAACAATTCAATTGTTGTAAGAAACTTACAAGAATTAGGAGTTGATAGCATAGAAGCACTGAAATATCTTTTCCCATCAAAAACAGATGAGGAAAGAGCGGAAATGCTTTCGGGCTTCCCGTTCAGGATGGTCAACGAATTACAGGGAGCTTATTCCCAGTTTTCTCGTTTAGTGGGGGGAATGATGCAGACCCCTCACCCACAAGCACCGGATTTACCCATGGCGGCAGATCCACGTTTGGACTTAACTCCATATCTGTATCGAACCTTAGAAGCATTACAAAAGGAGATGAGCTATGCAGGACGCTACCGTCCAATCGATCCCACAGACGAGCCCGCAAGTAGCAGTGGCTCCGAGCAGTTACGTGGCGGCAGCACCGGCAGCACCGGCAGCTCCGACTCAAGTGGCTCCGACCCAAGTGGGAACGTATTACCCCCAGGCAGTACCCCAGGCCGCACCTCAGGGGCTTACCAGTTACCAACCCGCCCCGTCAGTATCCGCCCCCCAATACCAGGAGTCGGCGGCACCCCAAGGGAACCCATGGGAATCGGCATTCAACAAGGTAGTCAACCTGTTGGGAAGTCCGGTGCAATCCCCATTCCAGGGTCAACCATCACAGCCGACGCAGTACAGCCCGGCCAATTACGGAGTAACACAAGCCCCGGCACAGACCTCGGCACCCTCGGCTCAGCCGACCTGGCAAACAAACCAGACCTCATCGCCCAGCTCTTCCCAAACTTCCTCGATCAACTCCTTAGAGGACGTAGCGAATCTACTGAACTGGAGTCCGGAAAGCCGGATGGTAGTAGCAAACTACGGAGTAGAGGCTCCAGCGATTCTAAATCAGTACGCCCTAAACCTAGAAGGGATGCTCGATAGTGCTGTTTCTTGGGGACAACAAGCAACAAAAACACTTACTGGGTATGCCAATTTCTCAGTGCGTGAGCATCAAGAAAATCTTGCTTATAACGAAATTTTAACTAATCCTGACGTTCTGTCGGATTACACGTTGAAGTATTTCGGTCCTGAAGGTCCATGCCCTGTGTATGAGTCTGAGCAAGAACTTGAAACGCGTGGCTATCCTACTGCTCCTATTCAACAGCAGCAAGGTATGAATGTTGCTGGTCTTCCTGCTCCCCCAGCAGCTGAAGCTCCTCAGCAGCCCCATGATTTCTGGGGTGCATTTAAGCAGCAAATGGATGTCGATCCTAGCCAAGCTTGGCGCATTATGAACCAAGCAGATCCTCGCGTTATGGCAAACAAACTGTTTGTTATGGAGTGATCTAATGCAATTGGCAGGAAGATATAAGCAAATGCTTAATAACCCTAGCCAAGCCGCTTTAGCCAGCGGCGCTGCTGGTGCAGGTCTTGTGACTTTAGGTAATATTACGTCTGGAGAAGCTTCTCAAGAAGGTCCCGGACGTTTATTACTTGAATCTTTACAGGGTGGTGTTACAGCTGCTAGTGCTGGCTTAGCTATTCCTTCAATGCGTAGGCTTCTTTCTAAACGCACTATTGCTGAAAATCTAAAAAATACGGATTTAGGTAAAAGAGCGACAGGCTCAGGACCTGAAATTGGAAATAAATACGCTGCCGATGCAAAAGCAGGATTTCCAGAACGTAAAGGAGCAAACAGATTGATGTCTGCTGTTCCTTATGTACAAGGTCTTGCAGGAGCAGGAATAGTTGCAGGAGCAGGCGGAGTTGGCGGGTTATATGGAGGAGGTTATTCCAATCTTGCTGAAGCAATTGGGGTACCAGGCTTCCAAAGTGCAATTGATCCTGAATTGCCTGGTTCATCTAATACAATAAACTCACGCCTTAATATGCAAGGTTATGTTTAAAACAGTCTAATAAATTACAGACTGCTAAAATTTTCTTTAGATAGGGCATAAATACTGCCTGAGTCTTTCACCCGATTACTTAATTTTCCGTATAACTGGAGGATAAAAGAAAGTGTTTCTTGATAACGATTTTCCCAAGATTTTAGGTGCGGAATTATACCGCCCTCATCCCGCGTATGTTTGCGAGATGGCTGTTGAGCCTGTGGTAGTGCATGACTTCACTTCACAGCCCGGCCAAACTGTGCAGCTTGATCGCTACAAGTTCTGGGGAGCACCTGGTACAAAGGATAGCCGTGAGCGTATTGCTGATCAAACGATTGGTACAGCTAACAGCCGTAACATCACCAAAGAGAAAGTCTTGGTGGTGCTTAAGGAATATACTGGTCCTGCAGATCCGGGTGATCCTACCCAGCCTTCTACTTTTAAGATTGCTCGCGAAACTCTGATTACTGCTCAGCGTTTGCTGCTTGATACCGGCAACCTGAATATGTTCCACCAGTCCATCGGTAGCTTGACGCTGCTTGATGACTATCGTCGTTGGCGTGATCGCGTCTTCATTGACGAACTTGCTAAAGCAGAAGCTAATGGCGCTGCCTCATCTTCACAAGGTGGTTACTACTTTGCCGGTGGTAAAGAGAAAGATTCTAGTGGTCGTGTTTCTTACACAGTTGCTGAATATGGTGATCAAATTCAACAGTTCTCTGTTCGCACTGACCTGTTAGAAACTGTCAAGGATTTACGTAAGCGTAACGTTCCTACGTTTGCTGATGGTCTGTATCGCTGTATCTGCGATCCTACCTTCATGCTTCACCTGCGTCGTGATCCTGACTTCCGTGAGATTGCACGTTACTCCGGTAACGCAGGACAAGGCATGTACATGGCTAACCCCATGATGCCTAACAACTCCAGCTTCTACATGGGTCCTCAGGCAGGCCAAGGTTACTTCCTGGCTGGCGAACCTGTAATGCCTACCGGTGTTCAGTTTGAAGGTGTCAAGTTCTTCGAGTCAACTAACTTCCCCAACAAGAACGTAACTGCTTCTTTCGATGCAGGTTCTACTTATGCTGCTAAAGAAGTAGCACAAGGTTTCTTCTTCGGCCCACAGGCTGTTGGTGTTGGCATTGGCGGACCAAACGCTCAGGTTCTGATCAACAATAATGATGACTTCAGTCGTTTCATCATTCTGATTTGGCAGCTCTATGCTGGTTTCGAGATCCTTAATAAGGATTTCATTACTAATGCATTCAGCTTCGTCCAAGATGACGGTTCCGTCTGATTGTTATAAACAAATTTCAAACTTATTTGGAGTAATAAATGGCTTATTTGTCTGCTAAGAAGATTTACCCCGGTAACTTCAACGAGCCTCTTAATGGTTGGTACAAAAATATCGATACCAACGATAGTGGAAGCAACGATGCTTCCAATGGCGGTCCTACTTCTGTTTTAGCTAATCCAGGCTGGCAGTTCTTTCAACTCCGTGGTTATGTCCCTGTGACAACCACCGGTTACACTTCTACCGCAAGTGTCATTATTCCTTCCCCTTATAGGAATGATGATACTCGTACTGATATTACTGGCATGGTCGTGTCTGCTGACACTACACGCCCTGCTTATGTATATCGTACGAATCTTTCTGTAGCTCAAGGCTGGGGTGACGGCCGTGTTGCTGAAAGTGGTCTCATGACCTCTGGTGGCACCCAGGTCGTTGCATTCGGCCCTGCAGGCCCTGTAAGCACCTCTGGTGTTGTAGAAGGTGCAAACTTAACTGCTGCTTCTAACAACATCCCTGCAGGTACTGCTGGCTATGGTACTAATCCTTTCCAGAACATTACTGGCATTGTGACCAAGGAGTGGCTCTATGAAGAGTTAACTACCGACACCACTTTCGAGGTGTATTCCAAAGCAACTACTAACGCAACTGCATTGAATGGTGGTTTCTCCATTCATGCTGATGACGTTGCTGCTGGACGTAAAGGTTACATCCTGGTTGAAGTTTGCTACATCCGCCCTGACACGGCAGTAGCTTACGCTGACATGGAACAGTATCTGCCTAACCGCACTGTTAGCTGATAATTAAGGTAATATAGGACCAGAGATTACATCTGGTCCTTATGCTTTATCAGCACGTAAAAACAGGAGCGCGAGTAAAAGTTGTTAGTGAGTGGGACGATGGCGATTGGTTTATGATCGAAGATCAAGACGGTCGTGTATTTACTGCTTATAAAACTGAAGTTGTTCCCGATCAAAAGGCAACTAAACAAGTTAAAAGTCTTCAAGTAAAAGACGCAGCAGCTCAAGAAGAAGTTCGCAAATTTCCTCCTGAAACACGCCTTAATGTCAATGCAGCAACCGCACAAATGATTGCTGATCACATTAAAGGAATTGGTTTAAAAACAGCTCGTGAAATTAAAGACTTACAACTTTCATTGTCGGGTGAAAGATTTCACAGTTTAGATCAATTAAAACAAATTAAACGTGTTGATTGGGATTCTGTTTTTGCTGCTGATTTAGTTAGAGTTTAAATAAAGCCCTTCGGGGCTTTTTTTATTAACGCAAAGTATAATAAAAAAACACAGGCGGCTTACAGTGCAATTATCTGATTTTAATAAAAGTCGTACTAGATATCATTTAGGATACTACGTTGTTAGTGTTCCTGCTGGTGACTATGCACGTCTAGAAGAATCTTTAAACTCTGTACCAGATGCAGTGTTTCATGACAAGATTATTCTTCAGATTGGCCGCTGTGATGCAGCTGAAAAGAAAACTCAACTCGCTTCGTTTGAGGATACATTCCAAGTACCTAGTACAAGAGTTGAAGGGATCATAGGTGACGTTGATCGTACGATTCGTTCAAGCAGTATTAAAGAAGCCTTGAAGCTATGGGACGAGGTCTACATGTATGAGACCAATCGTCTTGCTCAGATTCTTTATGTACCTAACTATAAAGATCCAATGCAAGCCCGGTATCGCTATGAGCGATCAGGTGCTGAATTTATCCAGGCATTACCTGGTCCAGCTGATACTGCAATCGGCGCAAACGTTTACCTTCACGCTACAACGAGATAATCATGGCTTCTTACTTTGACAACGTTCCTTATAATCCTATGGGCTTTGGTATGGAACGTTATGGTGGTGCCAATCCAGCAAATATTATTACTCGTTCTGCACCTAAGCAAGTAGCGCAACAGGGTGGTAAAACAATATTAAGACAAGGAGGACAAACTTTAGGTAGATATGGTGGTCCACTAATAAATTTAGGACTCGGAGGAATGGAAGTTTATGATGCAGCAAGAACAGGAAGAGATCCTCGTAGACAAGCACTGAAAACTTTAGTTGAAATGGGAGCAGGAAGTTTGTCTGCTGCAGGAGCATCTTCTGCTACTGCATTAACTCCTGCAGCGCCAGCAGCTCCTTACGTAGGTATGGCAGCATATGGAGCTGGTTCTTATGGAGCAGGGCAAGCTTTTGATGCTTTATATCCAGAAACTTTTAAAGACGATACTGTATACGGAAGAAAACCTGGTACTTTTAAAGTAGTTGACGGCAAACCACAATTTGTACCTGGACAAGATGTTGTAGGACCAGTACCACAACCACGTACAGGCAAAGGTGGTTTTGTAGTAGTGCCTAAATCAGAGGGTGGAGGAATTCGTTTTGATCCTAATTTTGATCAATCTTCTGTTTACAAACAAGCTTCTACTATTGTTCCTCCTATTAATCCCAATCAAGATCTTCCTGCTTCCGCTGAACAGTCTGTAGACAATACACCGTTCCAGCATCAAATGGCACTGTACGATCAAGGTCGTCGTGCAGCAACAACACAAGCAGAACGCAATCAAGTTCGTGATTTAGGTCTTGCCATACATAAGGCACACAATCCTCATTTATATAGTGACTTTCAAGTGCCTATGAAAACTGATAGACCTTTTAATCCCACTTTAAGTAACCAACCTACAGCTGTTTTTCCTGAAGGTTATCCTGAAACATTAGAAGCTTATATTAAAGAGGGTGGGATACAAATGCCCTACACCATGACAGATAAAGATGCACGTAATGAAGTTATTGAAGCTAATCGTTTAGAAGGACAACAAGCTGCTGCAGCAAGAGCGCAGGAATTACAAGCACAAGAATTTATGAAACTATTTATGCAACAACAAGCAGGAAAGAAATAATGGCACAGACAGTAAGTCAGCTTTTAGGTTTTACTCCTGCACAAAGAGCTGCGTATTTAAATACTATTGCAGGAGAAGCTTTTCTTGGCGGAGGCGGTGGAGATATTGCAGGTGTTGCATCTAATTTAGTTGCAAGAAAATTGTCTCCTTCTTTTTCAAATAACATGATGGGAGTAGTTTCTGCCCCTGGACAGTATGAAGCTAATCAATATTATTCTTCAGAACAATTAGCAAAAGAAAATTTAAGAGGACTATCAAAAAGAGATTATGATCGTTTAGTTTCTATTGCTGAAAACCCTGCTTTAGTTGGAGGAGCATTTCAAAAGACAGGAGGAGCAACTTCATTTAGAGGTCAAGCTCTTTTAAAAAACAAACGTCCAGGAGACGTTATGTTTGAAGATAGAGGAAATTTTTATTTTGATCCTGTTTCACAAGAAGTACAAGCAAAAGGAGCTGCTTTATTAGGAGGAGACCCTGATGCTATTTCTACATATCAAGCAGGTATACAAGATCCTACAGTTCAAATTAATAATTACTACACAGTAGAAAAAGAAGAAAAAAAGAAAAAAGAAAAAGATCCTTTTGAACGTTTTATGCTAGGGCAATTATATGGAGGTCGTAATCCTGTTGGTACTACTGGCAACCCTTTTCAGCAAATGTTGGGAGCTATTCAAAGACAAGGAAACCAATTAGCTGATAATTTAGTTAAACAATATCAAGGCTTTAGCGGGTTTTAATAATAGTAAGATAAAATAGATAGATAAGACAGCATTGTAAATGACAGCCACTAATACTAATAAGCAGCCTATGTTTGTTGATCGTCCTTTGTTAGCAAGGACCAGATTAACAAATCAAGTTGTTGGCAATAATACAGACCTTAATGTCCAAGGGGGACAAAGCCCCGGACTACTGGTTGATATGGATGCCACCTTAAGTTCTGATAATAATAGTGGTGGTGTTGTTGATTCAATTACAATTCTGCGTGATGATACATCGGATGCAGTGCATGCTGATTACACTATCAATTCAGATACTTCAGGAACTTTTATTGGACTAACAAAAGGACAAATTGTTTATGTAGAAAATACAGGTGTTTTAGGAACGCCTGCAGAAAGTGGACAGGGATATTACACCTATACAGGTACTACAGCATTAAATGTTGTTAATACTTCTATTCATTTTTCAGGCGTAGCAAGCCCTACAGCTTCTGGATTTACTTTTAATTCTTTAAGTTCTACCACTCTTCCAGCTGTTACTTTTGTTGTTTACCATACTCGTGGAACTACTGTTCCCATTCCAGGAGATGGAGACTACATTCCTGTGTTTAGCAAAACAGTCCCTACTAATTCTGGTTTTGTTGACTGTTCAGATGTAATGCCAGAATTAGCTTCACCTGTACCACAACAAGGAAATACTGGTGGATTAGGACCAAAAACACCATTAAAAAATCGCGGTATTTATCTACAGCGTGGAGATCGTCTTTATGTAGGTGTACTTCAACGAGGAGTTTATAACACAGCTTCTGGTTATATTCCTGGAGTACATGTTGTAGCTCAAGGTGGTTTCTATTGATTCATGGCAAAAAAGAATAAAAACTCTTTTGGAGGAGGTAGTTCATTTGGACGCTTCCAAGGATCAGTTTTTAGTGGAAGTACCCCTGAAGTTAAAAAATATAAAGTAGAACCAGTTGAAGGAGTGTTTGGTGGTTCAATACCCAACTCTTTATATACAGTTGAACGAGAAGCTACCTGGTCAAGATGGCGTAGAGGCTGGGAACTAGGTTCTGCAAACTTAACAAATACTGCCTACGAATATCCTTTTGAATATATTATTCCTACTACCACAGGAGCAGTTAATCAAATAGGTGCAAGAGAACCTTTAATGTCAGGAGTGTTTAGAGGATTTCCAACAAAAAATAAAGAGTTAGGTATCCACTGGGCGGGAAAGATTGAACCAGGTAATTTACGTTTTGACCGTCTAAAGGATACATCAGGAACATTACTAGCAATCTCAGGAGAAGTAAACAAGAATACTTTATATCTAGGTGTACCACAAGACAATGAAAGTTATTGGTACATTCAATTAAGTGGCATATTTAATACTGTTAATCCTGTACCACCACCGTTGTTTGTAACTTTTTCTGGAACAAATCAAACATTAAAACCTATTGTTGGAGACATAATTGAAGACAAAATTATTACAACTTCAGGAGAAGCTATTGGTCTTGATAGTAGAGATCCCGCAACAAACCGTCGTTTTGGTTTTGTTCAAGCTGTATTGGCTGGTGTAGACCAGTTCCAAGGCATTTTAAAATTAGAAAAATTAGGTTCTGTACAAGGAACAATTGATGGAATCCTTGCCACTCCATCAAGAGTCCCTCCACATACAGGACGCTTTTTTCAAACAGGAGCTAGATATTGTTGTTCTTGTCAAGATTTTACACGTAGAGATTATGCTTATCTATCTAATTTAGGAGTAAGAAAGAAACCTTTATTCCCCAGAGCAAACGTTTCAAGCATAAAACCTGGACGTATTGAAGAAGTTTTTGAATTAGGACAGTTATCAAATGCAATGATGACGGAGGTTAATCAAAAAATAGTACAAAATAGAACACTGACTATTGTTGCTCCAAGTGGTTTCCAATTGGTAGGTGTAGGTACAAGCGGAGAAACAAAAGATGTAAGAGATCCCAAAGCTTTATATAGGGATTCTCCTGGACAATATAATGATTTTGGTAAAGTGTATCGTCGTGGTTTTGGAGACAATCCTTCTTTAACACAGGTAGCAGAAGGTATGCCTAAGTATGGAGATTACAAACAAAGTGGATTAACAATTACGCAAATTACAGATGATTGGACATATGTTTTAGATCAATATCGTTATTGCAAACATATTTATGCAATGAAATATATAGCGGGAGAATTTCCTGTTGAACCTTCTGACTTTCCTATTGATGCTGGTTTAATGTCTGAATGGGAAAGTGCTTTGATTGATAAGACAGCAACAGAACAAACTAAATCATTAAGTGAGTTTATTAACTATGGAGTTAGTCACATGGACATTCCTCCTTTTAATTGTCAATCCCCAGTAATGATACCTATGCTGCAAAAGCTTTTTAACTTTCCTTCAGAGTTTATTGAGCTACAGCAGTTCATTATGCGAGATAAAAACGGGGTAGCGTACATTCCAGCCTCTGGCCAAAAACCGAACGCAGATGGTCAGTCATAAGTAAATCTTAATAATATAGAATACTTACATCAAGTTTCCCGAAGGTTTCTTGAGATGACAGTTTTTACTCACAACAGAATAAGCCCTATGGGTATAGTTAGATCACTAGCGACATGAGCCATGAATCTTCGTAGCGTGCCTCGCGATCAAGAAATTTTAGATGAATTTTTTTCCTTATCATCCAAGCCTGGATTTGAAAAGCTTGCTTGGTTATATGGAATGATTGCTGTATATGGCAAAGATCCAAACGAGCTAAAACACTTTGTCTGGAATAAAGACAATAGTATTAGCCTTGAAAACAAAAAACGACCTTTACACCCACTCCATCCTCAGTGGGTTTTCTTGTTTCAACTCAAAGAAAAACAGCCCTCTAAAATAAAGAGCTGTTGGGAGTCTCTTTCTCAAACACTAGCCGTAGCGCAAGACACAGGTCTGGTGTCAAGGATTGATGATGTCCTCCTAGCTCACAAAGTACGTAAAATTTATTACACGCCGTCTAAGCGGCCTCAACCAAGGAGTTTCCAAAAGAAACAGAAATTACTTCTGTGCCCTGCGTAGCTTGTTCCTTTAGAATTTTTTTCATTTTGGGAACGTTCCAGCGGTAGTTATCTCTTGACCTAGTCTCGGGGAATGCGGCATAATGTGTGCCAAGTTTACAGGTCCCATCATCACGCATACAAAAAAGCTGCTTACGGTCAATCTGTAGCTCTTCCAGGGTTTCCTTGACAGAAAACCAGACTTTGTTTTGCATGATTGTGCAGAAACTTCATACACAGATTAAGTTCAATACACAAAACGTCAACCATATTTACTTTAATTTAAGGTGGGTTATTTTTTATGAAGTTTAGTTCACTTAAAATAACATAACGGCTAACAAAACATGTTCAGAACGGAGCACGAACCCCTCGCCCTCCTCGTTGAACTGACACCACGATTAGCCAAAAAAAGATTTAGAGAAGAAATATACAAAGATTGGGAACATAAATGCGCTTATTGTGGCACAAAAGCAACATCTTTAGATCATATTGTTCCTAAATATAAATCAGGATGTAGTAATAGGCATAATTTAGTACCTGCTTGCACTAGCTGTAATGCAAACAAGGGAAGCGAACCGATGGAAAGTTGGTATAGAAAACAAAATTTTTTTAATGAAAATAAATT
>TARA_B100001093_G_scaffold2005_1_pt1 | contig 12869 bp, 12 predicted proteins | sample TARA_B100001093 | Tara Oceans TARA_B100001093 (sample SAMEA2623116) | marine metagenome | biome: marine biome (ENVO:00000447); feature: surface water layer (ENVO:00002042); material: "saline water (ENVO:00002010), including plankton (ENVO:xxxxxxxx)" | depth 5 m
ATATAAAAAGGGACAGTATTGAAACCACAAGAAACTCCAAAGTCTATCTAGATTCTGTAGATAGGGTCAAAAATAAATTTAAAATTGGGAATCTTTTAAGCGGCTACACTAATGAGGATTCCTACAACAAAAAAAGCTTTACTGTTTCAGGGCCAGTAAATGGGATTTCTTTTAACACAGTACAGGGCTATAACCTTTCATTGAACTCTAATTTCACCAAGCGTTATAACGATTATAAAAATTTTATTACTTTGAGCGGAGCCGTAAATTACAGCATTGAAACCAAACGCTTGAGAGGTGGAATACAAGGGTATTATAAATTTAATGCCATCAATAATGCGGCAGTAACTGCCAGTATTGGTACTAAGGTAGAACAGTTTAATAGCTTAGAACCAATCCCAAAATTTCACAACACGCTCAGTTCTTTGTTTTTTGAAAAAAATTACATGAAAATATATGACAGAACTTTTGCAAAAGTCAATTACAGTATGGAACTCTTTAACGGGTTGAGCTTTAATTCAGGTTTGTCCTACGAAAAGCGCAAAGCACTTTTTAACAGTACGGATTATACAATATTTCCAAAAGCCTCTATAGACTACAGTAGCAACAACCCCTTAGAGCCAAATACTTTTGAAACTGCTGCTTTTTTAAATCACGATTTATTAAAATTTAGTTTGGGGATTAGAATTCGATTTGGAGAAAAGTTTATGACCTATCCCGACTTAAAAATCAATGTAAACGACTCAGACTATCCAAGGCTATTTCTCAACTATACTAAAGGGTTTAATGCCAGTATTTCAGATTATAATTTTGACCACTTAAGAGCGCGATTGCAACAAGCGGTAAATCTAAAATCGTTGGGCTTTTTTAATTACAATCTGATAGGAGGAACTTTTTTTAAAAATAAAACGCTTTCATTCATTGATTTTAAACACTTTAATGGCAACCAAACCCACGTGAATACCATGGGCAATTACCTGAGCAGTTTTAAAAATCTAGGCTATTACAATTACAGCACCTCTAATAATTTCTTTGAATACCACATGGAACACAATTTTAAAGGATATGCACTTGGTAAAATTCCATATATGAACAAACTGGGCTTTAATTTAGTCATTGGATGGCATGGTATTTCTTTAGACGGGGGAAATCCTTACAGCGAATATAATGTGGGAATTGCCAATTTGGGCTGGAAAAAGTACCGCTTTCTAAGAGTGGATTATGTGCGCTCATTTGCAAGTGGAGAAGCAGACAATGCCCTGATGTTTGGATTGAGCTTTTAAGACTTGTCACCTAACATAGGTACAAATTTAAAGTTGCCAAATTCTTGTTTTTTAAAAGATTTTTGACTGGTACGGACAAAAACTGACATCACTTGTTCTTTGTCTCCAACAGGGATGACCAACCGACCACCAACCTTGAGCTGTGCCAATAAAGGCTTGGGTACAAAAGGGGCTCCAGCAGTGACCAAAATTCGATCAAAGGGTGCATCGGCTTTTAAGCCCTTATAACCATCTCCAAAAATTAAACGCTTTGCGACATATCCAATTTTGGGTAAAAATAGACTGGTTTTTTTAAACAATTCCAACTGGCGTTCAATGCTGTAAACTTCCGCCTCCAACAAACACAAGACGGCGGTCTGATAACCACTACCGGTTCCAATTTCTAAAACCTTGTGGTTGGCCTCTACTTCTAAAAGTTCCGTTTGATAGGCCACTGTATAGGGCTGAGAGATGGTCTGATTGGCAGCAATTGGGAACGCTTTGTCTTGATAGGCATGGTCCAAAAAACTGGAGTCCATAAACCAGTGACGGGGAACTTTGCGAATGGCTTCTAAGACAGCCTCGTTTTTAATGCCCTTAAGAATTAAATTCTCTACTAACTTTTGCCTCAGTCCCTTGTGTTTAAACGAATCTACCAAACCTATTAAATTTCATTTTCAAAATTAAGTAAAGAAATTTGAGATTAAAATTAAAAGTCGAAAAGAATTTTAAAACTCAAGGTTTTAACAGACATAGGTTTAGAATACCATTAAAATATTTAATTTTGTATAAAAATATATGTCATGTTAAAAGTAGGGGTATTGGGCGCAGGCCATCTCGGAAAAATACATTTAAAGTTGCTTCAACAATCTGAAAAATATGAGCTCGTTGGATTTTTTGACCCTGATATCGCCAACGGTCAAAAGGTTGCCAAAGAATTTAATTACAACTATTATGAACAATTAGACAAATTAATGGATGCCGTTGATGTGGTCGATATTGTAACACCAACTTTATCACACTACAATTGTGCCATAAAAGCCATCACAAAAGGTAAGCATATCTTTATTGAAAAACCCATTACCAATACGGTTGAAGAAGCTGAGCACCTGCGCTTATTGGTTTCTGAAAATAATCTTCGAGGGCAAGTGGGACATGTGGAACGTTTTAATCCTGCATTTAGAGCCATTCAGTCAGAAATTAAAAATCCAATGTTTATTGAAACTCACCGCTTGGCAGAATTTAATCCCCGTGGAACGGATGTACCAGTGGTTTTAGATTTAATGATTCACGACATTGATATTATTTTGAGTGTGGTAAAGTCTGCTGTTGTTTCAGTCCAAGCCAGTGGGGTCTCAGTGATCAGTGAAACGCCAGATATTGCCAATGCCCGTATTGAGTTTGAAAATGGATGTGTCGCCAATCTAACCGCCAGCAGGATTTCTTTAAAGAACATGCGAAAAAGTCGTTTTTTTCAAAAAGATGCCTATATCAGTGTTGATTTTTTGGAGAAGAAAACGGAAGTGGTCAAGATGAAGAATGCGCCAGAATACCCCGGTGATTTTGATATGATATTACAAAATGCGGAAGGTGTCAGGAAGCAAATTTATTTTGAAAACCCAGAAATTACTGCAAATAACGCAATCTTAGACGAACTGGAAACTTTTGCAGATGCCATTGAATCCAATAAAAAACCAATCGTCACACTAAGAGATGGCACCAATGCCTTAAGAGTTGCCCATCAAATTATCAATTGTTTTTAAAAATTTTTAAAGATTTGAAAATGAAAAATATCGCAGTCATTGGAGCCGGCACTATGGGAAACGGAATCGCCCACACCTTTGCACAATCTGGTTTTTCAGTCCAATTGATTGACATTGACGAAATAGCTTTAAAAAAGGGACTTCAAAACATCTCTAAAAACTTAGAGCGAATGCTCCAAAAAGGCAAAATTTCAGCAATTGAAAAGAAGCAAACACTGGACAATATCAGCCTTTTTACAAGCCTTGAACAAGGAGTGCAATCCGCCAGTCTAGTGGTGGAAGCTGCAACTGAAAGTGAGGCCATCAAAACAAAAATTTTTAAAACTTTGGACCAAGTTTGTCCTGAAAAAACCATTTTAGCGACCAACACTTCCTCTATCTCCATTACAAAGATTGCCGCGACAACAAACCGTCCTGGTCAAGTCATAGGCATGCACTTTATGAATCCAGTCCCAATCATGCCTTTGGTAGAAGTTATTAATGGATATAACACTCTCGAGACTGTAACAGATTTCATCCTAAAGCTGAGCAAGGAAATTGGAAAAACAGCCGTCCTAGTGAATGATTATCCAGGTTTTGTTGCCAATCGAGTTTTAATGCCCATGATCAATGAAGCCATTGAAACCCTTCAAACAGGCGTCAGCGGAGTGTTGGAAATTGATGCTATTTTAAAGCTTGGAATGGCACACCCTATGGGCCCTTTGGAATTGGCTGATTTTATTGGTCTTGACGTCTGCTTATCTATTTTAGAGGTGATGTATGAGGGATTTAAAAATCCTAAGTATGCACCCAACCCCCTATTGATCAATATGGTGAAAGCTGGTAAGCTTGGCAAAAAGTCAGCAGAAGGCTTCTATAACTACCGCAATGAGAAAAAAGCCATTGTTCCAGCCAATAGGTTTTTATAAAACTAAATCCCTTAAATCTAAAAACAGCTGAACGCTATTACCTCTTTTTGCGCTGATCGAGTCAATCCTTTGAGTTTTACAAGGACAACAGCCTAAAAAAAATCCTGGACAAAGATTTTAAGCAGTTTAAATGCTCTTATAGCGGAAGCATTTATAAATAAATTAAAATATTACATTAAAGCATGTAAATCATTTAAATCATCTTAAAATGAACAGAGCTTTTCAATGTATTAAGGGGCCAATTTTATTCATTATCTTTACGATTAGATATATAATATTATGGAGATTTCAGATACTAAACCTCTTTGTTTTTTTGTAATAGGACCTGAGAGTACGGGTTCTACCTACATGGCAAAGATTTTAAATAAACACTTAAATGGGTTTGATTGGAATGGTAGAGGATGGAATGACAACGAACATCCATTAGCGGATAAAATAAACGGATTTACTGAACCTGTAGGTGATATAGATGGTGTATTAATTTGTCATCGTTCATTACCCTTTAGTCGTATGTACCCACCAATAGAAAAGTGGGTTCAATTATATGATTGTAAATTTATTTGGGCCGTTAGGGAAATAAATTGTTCTCATAATTCCCGAAAGAAAAGATGGGGTTCACGCAGGAATTGGGAAGAGGAATCATTACATTCATTACAATACTTAAATGCACTACAGCAAGCAAACCATCCTTTGTATTATTTTAGTTATGAAGCCTTAGTTTTTACTAAAAATCTATATTTAGATAACTTTTATGATTGGGTAGATCAATTTAAAAAAGTTGAAAATAGATATTATCCCTCCGATATAAAAGACATGAATCAAAAATATTTTTAATAAACTAGCTTATAAAATCTGTCAGACAAAATGCTCATTGTAAAAATCAACCTAAAGTAAAATATGGAAAAGCAGTTAAGCTTTGCAAAAGTCTGCAGAAGGTTTCTATAACTACCACAATGAGAAAAAAGCGATTGTTCCAGCCAATAGGTTTTTATAAAACTAAATCCCTTAAATCTAAAAACTATGAACTCTATTACCCCTTTTTGCGCTGTTCGAGCCAACCCTGAAATCGCAGCAAAATTTAGCAGTGAATCCTTTGAATTTTACACGGACAACAGCCTTAAAAAAATCCTAGACCACAACCCCCACTCTTTTCTTCAACTTATAAAGCCTAATATCATTCCAAACAAAGGCATGACTTCAATTCAGCGTTTTAGAAGTGTGAAAAAAAAATATGAGTTTTTTAAATCAAAAGGATGGCTCCTCAAAGATCCCAGCCCAGGATTTTACATCAAAGAACTTTGCGTTGGCAACAATATTTTTACGGGAATTGTTGCTGCGGTCTCAGTGTTAGAATATAAAAAAGGGCGCATCAAAAAACACGAACAAACTCTAAAATCAAGAGAAATCCGCTTTAAGAATTACTTAAAAGAAACACGTTTTAATGCCGAACCAGTATTATTGGCCTATAAAGGTCAAGACGAACTTTCAAAGCTAATTGAGTCTATAAAACAACAAAAACCCACATTGAATCTTAATATTTCAGAATTAGAAAGCCAGAAACTGTGGTATATATCCAGTCCTGAACTTGTTCAGCAAATTTCTAAATTGTTTGGGCCTGTCAAACACTTTTACATTGCTGACGGTCACCACCGCAGCGCTTCCTCCGTACTGCTTGCAAAAGAGGATAAAAATACCTCAACAGATTTTTTTATGGCTTTTTTAATTCCAGAACAGTCGCTGGTACTTCAAGAATACAACAGGATTTTAAGCAGTTTAAATGGGCTTACGGCGGTAGCCTTTTTAAATAAATTGAAATTAAAATTTAACATCAAAGCCTGTAAATCATTTAAATCATCTCAAAATGAACAGGGCTTTTCAATGTATTTAGAGGGCCAATTTTATTCATTATCTTTACGTTCAGAGTTTGTTGATGAAAAAAACCCACTTGGCGAACTAGATGCCTATATTTTAGAGGCGGAAATTTTAAAGCCCCTTTTGGGAATTGTAAACCCCCGCTCGGATAAACGCCTTCAGTATTGTTCAAAAAAGGATGAAATGGCATGGATAAAACAAGAAGTTGATAATGGCAATTACGCGATTGGCTTTGGTTTAAATGCCCCCAGCTTAAATCAACTCAAAGCCATTGCAGATGCCAATTTGACTCTGCCCCCTAAGAGCACCTACATTTATCCAAAATTAAGAAGTGGAATGACCATTTATGAGTTTTGATATGACGATAAGAAAAAATCTTGATCAAATAATGTCTTCTCTGCCACCCCATGTGACTTTGGTAGCAGTTTCCAAAACAAAACCCCTAAGCGATTTAATGCAAGCCTATCAAGCGGGTCAACGTGTGTTTGGAGAAAATAAGGTTCAGGAAATGGTAGAGAAATACCATCTAATGCCAGACGATGTACAATGGCATATGATTGGACACTTGCAGCGCAACAAGGTCAAATATATGGCTGGATTTGTGGATTTGATTCACGGAGTAGACAGCCTCAAATTATTGACAGAAATTGACAAACAAGCTCAAAAACACAATCGGGTTATCAAATGTCTTCTGCAAATTAAAATTGCCAGGGAGACTTCTAAATTTGGATTGCCAATTCAAGAGGCTGAAGCCTTGCTCAGTTCAGAAACCTTTAAAAGTTTAAAAAATGTTCGAATTGTTGGATTGATGGGGATGGCAAGTTTTACAACAGACAAGCTTCAAATTTCAAAGGAATTTAAAACCCTAAAATCCAACTTTGATCAGCTAAAACAAAAGCTAAAAAATCTTAAAATTATATCGATGGGAATGAGTGGGGATTATAAACTTGCTATAGATTGTGGCAGCAGTATGATTCGGGTTGGCAGTCTTATTTTTGGGGCTAGAAATTACAATTAAAAGACTCAAAATTTACGCAATTTTAGACATAGAAACCACTGGAGGGAAATATAATGAAGAAGGCATTACAGAAATTGCCATCTACAAACACAATGGAAAAACCATTATTGATCAATTTATCAGTTTGGTGAACCCCAAACGCCCCATTCAACCCTATGTGGTCAACCTGACAGGAATCTCAAATAAAATGTTGCGCAGTGCTCCAAAATTTTTTGAAGTGGCCAAACGCATTGTAGAAATTACTGAGGGTTGTGTTTTGGTAGCTCACAATGCAAAATTTGATTACAGAATTTTAAAACTTGAATTTGAACGCTTGGGTTTTAAATTTGAAAGGGAAAACTTGTGTACTGTAGAACTGTCAAAACAATTGATTCCTGACCTCCCATCATACAGCTTGGGGAAATTGGTTCGCTCTTTAGGAATTCCGATGAGCGATCGCCATCGCGCCTCAGGTGATGCCTTGGCTACGACTAAATTATTTGAACTGTTGCTCAACAAAGATCTAGAAAAGCGCATCATAAAGGCCTCAATACGCCTGGAACCGAAGCGGCAATTGGAGCCCAAATTGGTGGCCATCATTCAATCGCTCATTGCGGCCACAGGAATTTATTATATGTACAATAAAAGCGGAGATATTGTATACATCGGGAAAAGTAAAAATATCAAGAGTAGAATCAATCAGCATTTTGTTGGCGAAAATCCAAAATCAAAAAAAATTCAATTAGAAGTTACAGCGGTAAGCTATGAAGAAACCGGCAGTGAATTGTTGGCACTTTTAAAAGAAAGTGCCGAAATAAAACATCACAAACCCAAATTTAACCGCGCTCTCAGACGAACTATTTTTTCTCATGGCCTTTTTAGCGTTAAAGACAAAAATGGTTATTTGATCTTAAAAATTCAAAAAATTAAAGGGCTCAAAAAACCCATCACTACTTTTGGAAATATTCAAAGCGGAAAGAGCTTTATGAACAAGATTGTAGAGAAACACGATTTATGCCAAAAACTATGTGGTCTGTACAACACAAAAGGCAGTTGTTTCGCCTATACTATAAAAGCTTGCTCTGGAGCCTGTACCGGAGAAGAAACTGTCGATACATACAATGCTAAAGTTCAAAAAATCATAGACTACTACAGCTTTAAATCCAAAAGCATGCTAATTATCGACAAGGGGCGTAGCATTGATGAACGCAGTGCTGTTTGGGTCGAAAATGGCGTTTTAAGAGGGTACACTTATTACAATTTAAATTTTCAAGTAACAAATACCGATATTTTATCAACGCTCATTACCCCTTTGGAGCACAACAAGGACGCTCAACATATACTTCAAAGTTATATGCGCCGAAATAAAAGATTAAAAGTGATTCCTTTAAACGACTAAAGTTTTAGTATTTTTGAGCCATGTCCAAACAAAAATCTAATTCCAGCTGGAGAAATCAACTTCATGAGATCATATATGAGGCAGATACCCCTGCAGGCAAATTTTTTGACCTTTCACTATTGGTGGTAATTCTGTTGAGTATTGTTCTGGTCATGCTGGAGAGTATAGAGCCCATTGGAACAAAATACGCCCTAATTTTCAATATCCTTGAGTGGATCATTACTGTATTGTTTTCTTTGGAATACATTGCCAGAATAGTTTGTGTTAAAAAACCAAGAGCTTATATTTTTAGTTTTTATGGCATCGTAGATTTTCTTTCAACAGTTCCAAAATACATTTCACTCTTTGTAGTTGGTACAAACTCCTTGCTTGCCCTACGCGCCCTTAGACTTCTGAGAGTTTTCAGGATCTTAAAACTAACGCGTTTTATTGGAGAAAGCACCAATTTTGGGAGAGCACTCAAGAGAAGTAAAATTAAAATAGCCGTTTTCTTGTCCTTTGTTTTGGTGCTCTGTATTATATTGGGAACCGTCATGTATTTGGTAGAGGGCGATAAAAACAGTGGATTTACCAGCATTCCGCGAAGTGTTTATTGGGCCATTGTAACCCTGACAACAGTTGGCTATGGAGACATTGCACCCATCAGTGCGCTGGGGCAGTTTATCGCTTCGCTCATCATGATATTAGGGTATGGTATCATTGCCATCCCCACTGGAATTGTAACTTCTGAAATGAGCCGAAAAGAACGTAAAAATATTCCTAAAAATACCCAATCATGCAGCAGCTGTACGGAGTCTTACCACGCAGATGATGCTCAATTTTGTCACAAATGTGGACTTCCATTACACCATGGATAAATTTATAATATCTATAGTGGGACCTACAGGAATAGGAAAAACAAATTTGAGTTTAAAACTGGCCAGCCATTTTCAAACAGAAATTATTTCTGCAGATTCTAGACAATTTTATAAAGAAATTCCGATCGGAACGGCTGCGCCAAGCGCCGAAGAATTACAAAGCATTCCCCACCACTTTATTCATCACAAATCAATTACCGAATCTTACAGCGTAGGCCAATATGAAAAAGAGGCCTTAGAACGCATCAAAATGTTGCATAAAACCCACCGAATTGTAATTTTAATTGGGGGGTCCGGTTTGTATGTCAATTCCATATTAAAAGGATTGGATACTTTTCCAAAAGTAGCGGCGAATATACGCGAAGAGTTAAATTTAGAACTCAAAATCCATGGAATAGAAATACTTCAAAAAGAATTAAAAATTGCAGACCCAGAAACCTATGCACAGATAGATCTAAACAATTCACAACGAATTATTAGAGCACTAGAAATTTGCAGAGGCAGCGGACAGCCCTACAGTCAATATTTAAACAAAGAAAAAAAATCCAGAGTTTTTAATGTAATTAGTATTGGACTTGAGGCTGAAAGAAGTGTTATTTACCAACGCATTCATCAAAGGGTTGATAAAATGATAGAAAGGGGTTTGATAGAAGAAGCAAAATCCTTATACAACTACAGAGATTTAAATGCACTTAATACTGTGGGATATAAAGAGCTATTTAAGTCTGTTGAAGGCACTTGGTCAATAGATAAAGCGATCGAAGAGATTAAAAAGAATTCACGCCGCTATGCCAAGCGTCAATTGACTTGGTTTAAAAAAGACAGCAATACAAAATGGTACGACTATCAAACCCCTCAAAAGACTGTTATAAACTATATAAAATCCAAGTTGGCTTCTTTTTCAACTAAAGACTAAAAATTTGATAAAAATCAGGAATTGACAACAAGTCTAAAACCCTCTCCGTGGATGTTTAAAATTTCGACCTTTGGATCTAACTTTAAATACTTGCGCAATTTGGCAATGTAAACATCCATACTTCTTGATGTAAAATAGTTATCATCCCTCCAAATTTTAGTCAATGCAATTTCCCTTGGCATCAAATCATTGATGTGCAATGCGAGTAATCTTAAAAGTTCGTTTTCTTTTGGTGACAGTTTTATTTGTGTCTCACCCTGAATTAAAAATCTAAGCTTGGAATTTAACTTAAAACTTCCAATTTCAAATTCAAACTGCTTGCTGTCAGCAATACTTTCCACTGTTTTTCTTTGAATAATCGCTTTGATTTTTAAAAGCAAAACTTCGCTGTCAAAAGGCTTGTTTAAGTAATCGTCAGCCCCTACTTTGTAGCCCTTTAAAACATCCTCTTTTAATGATTTTGCCGTAAGAAAAATAATCGGTACTTCTTTGTCTTTTTCTCTTATTTCTTGAGCCAATGTAAAGCCGTCTTTGTAGGGCATCATTACATCTAATATACAAAGATGAAAATCTGACTTTTTAAATTTTTCAAATCCTTCCATACCATTTTTGGCCAATACAACCTCATAATTGTTAATGGTCAAATACTCTTTTAAGACAGTTCCAAAATTAGGATCGTCCTCTACAAGTAGTATGCGTTTATTGATTTCTTCCATATCGTTATGTTATTAGTGGTAATTTAATAGTGAATGTACTTCCTTTTCCTTTTTCACTTTCTATAAAAATAATTCCCTGATGGTTTTCTACAATTCGCTTGACATTGGCAAGGCCAAGACCATGGCCTTTGACATTGTGAACGTTACCCGTGTGTTCCCTGTAAAATTCCTCAAAAACTCTTTTTTGAGCGACTTTGCCAATTCCAACACCCTGGTCTTTGATGGACATCAAAATACTATTGCCATGATTTTCGGTTGTTATGTCTATTTTGGGAGGCCCCTCAGAATATTTAATGGCATTGTCTAAAATATTGACGATGACATTGGTAAAGTAGGAGTCGTTGGCTAAAATAGAAGCCTTGGTCGCTTTGAAATTGGTTTTGATATAGCCCGCTCTATTTTTGACGATAAGTTCTACATGTGTGATCGCATCTTCAATTAATTCGTGAAGTTGAAGTCTGTCCTTGCTAATTATCAATTGTTTTTTTTGAAGTTTGGAGATGCGCAAAACATTTTCAACTTGAGCATTCATTCGTTTATTCTCTTCCTTTATCATGGAAATATAATCCCATACTTTGGCTTTGTTGTTGAAAATTTTTGGATTTTTAATGGCGTCTAAAGCAAGGTTGATGGTCGCAATAGGCGTTTTAAACTCATGAGTCATATTATTGATAAAGTCTGACTTCATTTGTGAAATTTTTCGCTGTTGAATTAATTGATAAACTGCACTCATATAGCCAATGATGATAATCATTGTGAAAACCAAGGACAAAAGAGTGATGATTATGATATCCTCTTGTTCCTTGTTTTTCAGTATGTTGTTTATATAATAAGCTTGAACAAAAATAATTCCAATAAGTGACAAACTCATCAGTATAACAAGTATTGAAAAAAGTTTCTTATTCATCAAACGAAATTAAAGTATTTAAGAATGTTTTGGGTTGCTTTTAACTTCCTATTAACTAAAATGTTAAAATTTTATAATTGAGAATTAGTTTTGTGAATTTCATTATGAATATCATAAACTTGCTTTAATGAGTTTTCAATATCGATATTGTGAATTACAAAATCTGATTTTAAAACTTTCACAGAAGAATCCAATTGATTGGACATGATTGCCCTGATTCCTTTTTCTGTAGTTTGATCTCTTTGAATCACTCTTTGAATGCAAAGAGACTCTGGCGCAGTTACGGTTAATATATAATCGAATTCATCTTCCGCACCAATTTCGAACAAAATAGCAACTTCCTTCACGACATAAATTGCCGATTGCTTTGAAAGCCAATGTTTATAATGCTTTGCCACTTCGGGGTGAACCAATGCATTCATTTTGGCTAAAAGTTTGGGATTGTTAAAAATATTTTTTGAAATAAAAGCCTTGTTGATTTGATTGCCATTGTAGGCTTGGTTTCCTAGAAGCTGTTTGATTTTCTGTTTTAATTCAAAGGAAGACTGCATCAATTTCTTAGCTTCTAGATCCGCATTATAAACGGGAACACCAACGGACTCGAACATCTTTGAAACCGTTGTTTTACCGCTGCCAATACCCCCTGTAAGACCTATTACTTTAGTCATTTTTTTTTGTCATTACAAACTCCAACTTATTAATTTCTAGTGAAGCGTTTTTTATTGATTTCGGATGCGAGGCCAAAGTCGGAACAAGAACCTTTGAGTCAATGTTAAAATTATTAAAATCACAAACCACCTTAAAATCGGTTGCAGTGATGCTGTCGTAAGTTCGCAAATTGGTGTAATATACGACAGGGATTTCTTTGGGGAAAATTGAGACCGTGAAACCTTCGGGTAAGTTAACCACTGAAACCGGCACATTTAATTTTCCTTCTGTAAATTTCTCAACGGTTCCAAAAACTTGAACAACATTTGAGGAAGGCTTCAAATTTGGTGGAATTCTCAATTCCACAGACTGATTGATATCGGATTTAACGGCAGTCATTTCAATATTGAGCGTTGAAATACGATCGATGGTGTCCAAGGAAGTTTTTGCTCCAACAATTGTGATAGAATCTGGACGACTCATTAAGGGATTTAGCATATCATAGCCAACTGAAAACTGTGTCCTTGCTACAACGGTCACTGGAACTCTTTTTTGAGACTGTGTATCGTAATTAAAGCTAACAACTTTTGGAGACAGGGCAATAATCTCAAAAGATTCATCAAA
>TARA_B100001093_G_scaffold117626_1_pt1 | contig 12868 bp, 13 predicted proteins | sample TARA_B100001093 | Tara Oceans TARA_B100001093 (sample SAMEA2623116) | marine metagenome | biome: marine biome (ENVO:00000447); feature: surface water layer (ENVO:00002042); material: "saline water (ENVO:00002010), including plankton (ENVO:xxxxxxxx)" | depth 5 m
AGTATCAAACCAGAACCATCTTCATATTTATGAAGATCAAAACCAATACCACTTCTTGTCAAAAATTTATTTAAAAATTCTATGTCACTAGGTTCAGTTATTTTTATGTTAGATCTCCTGCCTCTAATCTTAGATGTCCTTAAATTTGAATATTCGATAGCAAAAGATTCATCTGGGCAGTCTATTTTTTCATCAATGCATTTTTTTAAAGATATTTTAAGGTCATTGAATTTAGATATTTGAGGTGTTTGAACAAGATGGAATTTATTTTTATCTTTAGTTTTAGTTTCTTTTATCGAGTCGTATACAGGAGTATATAGATAAGAGCAGCTTGATTCTGACTTAATAATATCACTCAATAAATTCGTAATATCATCTTCAGTCACATTAGGGCGTGCGGCGTCATGAGTTATTACATATCTATATGTCTCATCTGCATGCATAAGAGCATTAAAAACAGACGTCTGCCTAGTATCGCCACCAAAAATAAACTCAACTTTTTCTGAATTATAAAAATCCTGATTTTTCATTTGTGAATCATTTTTAGATATAGCAATAAGTATTTTTGAAACATTTTTTGAATTAATAAAAGGTCTTACAGAACTTTCAATAACTGACATACCGTTTACTTTGATATATTGCTTTGGAATATCGCCACCAAATCTTTTGCCTTCTCCTGCTGCTGCAATGACAACCAATAAATCATTCATCTTTGACATCCTTATTATTTTCTTCTTTGAAGGAAATAAATTCTTCTTCCTCATATGTAAGGTTTAATTTTTCTCTTGCAAAATTTTCAATATGATCATTTGAATTTTGAGCATTTTTAATTTCAAACTCAAGAATCTCATTATGTTTTTGTAATTCCTCGTTCATGATTTTTTGAATTTTATTTTCTTCAATAAGCTTGGCTCTCTTAGAATAATTATTTTCACCAAAAAAAATACTTTTAGATAAAAAGACAATGATTAGAATTAAAACAGCTAAGACTAAGTAATAAATCTTGTTCATTTAAGCAAAATATTATTGCTCTCTTCTTCTATCCAAAGCAACCTATTATATTTTGCCACTCTATCAGATCTGCAGGGAGCTCCTGTTTTTATTTGTGAAACTCCTAGGCCAACTGCAAGGTCTGATATTGTTGTATCCTCTGTCTCTCCTGATCGATGCGAAATAATAGATTGATAGCTGTTTTGATTTGCGCAATGGATAGTTTGTATCGTTTCGGTGATTGAGCCAACTTGATTAAATTTAATAAGTATCGAGTTAGCTATCTTCTCATTGATTCCATCTTGAAGAATTTTTTTATTTGTAACGAACAAATCATCGCCAACAAGTTGGCAATTTGTTCCCAATTTCTCAGTTAACAATTTCCATCCTTCCATATCATTTTCATCCATCCCATCTTCTATAGAAACTATTGGGTATTCTTCAGTTAGGGCAACAAGGTACTCTGCTAGTTCTGAAGATGATAACTTCTTATTTTCTCCTTTAAGAAAATAGTTTTTACCATCAAAGAATTCACTTGCTGCACAATCAAGAGCAATACCTACATCTTTTCCTGGAGTTAATCCTGAATCCTTTATCGCATCAACAATCAATTTCAATGCAGCTTCATTTGAATCAAGATTTGGGGCAAAGCCACCCTCGTCACCAACTGCGGTGGAATATTTATTTGTTAAAAGTATTTTCTTTAGATTGTGATAAATTTCTGTGGCCCATTGCATAACCTCAACGAAACTTTTTGCACCAGTTGGAATGACCATAAATTCTTGTATATCTATATTATTATCTGCATGCTCACCGCCATTAAGAATATTGAACATAGGTAAGGGCATGCACTGTGATACATTCTCACCAGTGATGTCTTTATAAACTCTTGAAAAGTGTTTATATAATGAAATTTTATTGGTCTTTGCAGCTACGTTAGCAACTGCAAGAGATATTGCTAATATTGCATTTGCTCCAAACTTTGATTTATCTTTTGTACCATCAATTAATATCAAAGATTCATCAATCTCTTTTTGGTTATTTGGGTCTTTACCAACAACAATAGTTGACAATATGTTGTTAATGTTATTTACAGCGTTCATTACGCTTTTGCCTTGATAGGAGGTATTATTGTCTCTTAACTCAAGGGCCTCTTTTGAACCAGTAGATGCTCCACTAGGAACCATGGCTGATGCCGACGTTCCGTCTTCAAGAATTATCTTACATGATATAGTTGGTACGCCTCTTGAATCAAATACCTGAATTGCATTTATTGAAGCTATTTTTTGCATTTTTTATGTTATTTCAAGATTCTTTTGATTTTTCACAAATTCATCTAATTCTTTAACTTGTTTTAAAAACTCTTCTAAGACTGATAAAGGAAGAGCGCATGGCCCATCACACTTTGCTTCATCTGGGTTTGGGTGAGCTTCAAGAAATAATCCAGCAATTGATTGAGATATTCCTGCCTTAGCTAAACTTAAAACATACTCTCTCCTTCCTCCTGTAGCACTTCCAAGACCTCCTGGTAATTGAAGTGAATGAGTTACATCAAATATTACTGGTTTAGATAATTTCTTCAAAATTTGAAAATTTATAGTGTCTACAACTAAGTTATTGTAACCAAATGAATTACCTCGCTCACATAGTGTTATTTTGTCATTACCAGCTGCTGAACATTTCTCAATCGTATTTGACATCTCTGGGGCAGAAAGAAATTGCGGTTTTTTAAATTGTATTATTGAATCAGTTTTTGCTGCAGCACTAACAAGGTCAGTCTGTCTTGCTAAAAAGGCAGGTATTTGTATAACCTCACAAACCTCACTTACAGCCTTTGCTTGATTTGGCTCATGAATATCTGTAATAACTGGGATTTCGAAAGTTTTCGAAACTTCATCAAGAATTTTAAGCCCCTCATCCATTCCAGGACCTCGATAAGAATTGATTGAGCTCCTGTTTGCTTTATCAAATGAGCCTTTAAAGATATAGCTGATATTTAGTTTTTGGGTAACTTCTTTGAATCTCTCTGCAACTTGCATAGCCAAGTCTCTTGATTCAAGAACATTCATACCGCCCATTAGAGTCATTGGCTCATTATTATCAATATTAAAGTTTCTTAATTTCATATTATTTTAATATTGTACTTTTAATGTAGCTATTAAAGATAGGATGTCCGTCACGGGGGTTTGAAGTAAATTCAGGATGAAACTGACATGCTAAGAACCATTTGTGATTAGGAATTTCTATCATCTCAACAAGCTTACCATCAATTGAAGTTCCAACTACATCTAGGCCATTATTTATCATCTCGCTTTTATAATTTGGATTAACTTCATAACGATGTCTATGTCTTTCAATTATTTCTTGATTTTTATACATCTTATATGAGTTCGATTTTTTCTTTAGTATGCATAATTGACCCCCAAGACGCATAGTTCCGCCGAGGTCAGAATTCTTTGATCTTGTTTCTTTTTTACCTGATATGTCGCTCCATTCGGTAATAAGTCCAATTACTGGATGTTTTGTATTTTGATCAAATTCAGTGCTGTTAGCTCCTTTTAATTTTAAAACGTTTCTTGCATATTCAATTATCGCAACCTGCATGCCTAAACATATACCTAAATATGGAATATTGTTCTCTCTAGAGAATTTGCAGGCAAGGATCATTCCTTCGACTCCCCTTTCTCCAAATCCACCAGGAACTAAGACAGCATCAGCATTTTTTAAAGTTTTCTTAATGTTTTTAGTTGTGAGATTCTCAGCTTCAACAAAGTTAATGCTCACCTTTGTTTTATTTTTTATACCTGCATGTTCTAAAGCTTCATTTATAGATTTATATGAATCTTTTAATTCCGTATATTTTCCTACAAATGCTACGTTTACTTCATTTTCTGGAAGCAGTTTTGCTTTAACAACTCTTTTCCAGTCATTTAATTGAGGGTTTAATGATTTGATCTTTAGCTTTTCAAGAATTGTTTTGTCTACTTTCTGTTTATTTAATAATAATGGTATTGAGTAAACAGTATCTACATCGTGCATTGAAATAACGCTATCATTTGGTACAGAGCAAAAAAGTGCTATTTTATTTTTTTCATCTTTTGGTAGCTCTTTATCTGATCGACAAATAAGAACATCCGGGCTAATACCAAGAGATCTTAATTCTTTGACAGAATGTTGAGTTGGTTTTGTTTTAAGTTCTCCAGAAGCATTTATAAATGGAACAAGTGTTAGGTGAACAAAAGCCCAAGAAGAATTTGGAAGTTCAAGTGCCATCTGCCTTAACGCCTCTACAAAAGGCTGACTCTCAATATCGCCTACAGTTCCTCCAACCTCAACAATTGCAACATCTTTTCCTTGGCCTCCTGATTTTATTCTTTTTTTTATTTCATTTGTTATATGAGGAATAACTTGGACAGTACCACCTAAATATTTTCCTTTCCTTTCATTTCTAATTACAGTCTCATAAACCTTGCCAGCTGTAAAATTATTCTTTTTTGATGCTTGAAATCTAACAAACCTTTCATAATGCCCAAGATCAAGATCTGTTTCAGTCCCATCATTAGTTACAAATACTTCACCGTGCTGAAATGGACTCATTGTCCCAGGATCAACGTTAATATATGGATCAACTTTTATTAATGATACAGAAAGGCCTCTTGATTCTAGAAGCGCGCCAATAGAAGCAGCAGCAATACCTTTTCCTAGAGATGAAACTACTCCGCCAGTAATAAAAATGTATTTAGTTTGAGCCATCAGCAAATTTGATCATGATGGGATATTAGAATAACAGAATAAATTTAATAGTTAAACGATATTCACTCAAATCATCGAATTAATCTATATATTTTTATAATATCTTTTTACTCTTGATTTGATTCTAATCATTAAATCATATGATATTAGATTATTTGATGATGCTAAGTTATTAATTGAGTGTCTGGGAGAAAAAAACTCACACCAATCTTCAATTTTACAATCTTTGATATCAGTTATATCAATAGTTGTAACATCCATACTGACCTTACCGAAAACTTTTGCATCCTGGTTGTTAATTTTTACAACTGTTCCATCTTTAATATGATTTGGTAATCCATCTGCGTACCCCATATAAACAGTCGCAATTGTCATATCTTTATTTGCTATTGCTCTGCCGTCATAACCAACTTTCTCACCTTTTTTAATATTTCTGATATTTATGATTGGGGCTCTAAGAGTCATTGCAGTTTTAAGCTCTTCATTACCTATATAACCACCAAAAATTCCAATACCAACTCTAACCCAATCATATGTTTTTTCAGGGAAATTCATTATACATCCAGTATTAGCAATACTTTTAGAGATGCCTGGATGTAATTTATTAATTAGATTTTCAAATCTCTCAAACTGTATATTATTTGAAGAATCATTGGGAACATTTGAAGCTGAAAGATGTGACATTAAAGTAAAATCTTTGTCAGTTAAATAAAAGCTATAAATATCCAAGAATTCTTCTTCTTCAAATCCAAGCCTATTCATACCCGTATTTATTTTGAACCATAAATTCTTATAGTAATTATTTTCTTTTACGATATTAAATTGGTGAGAATTATGAATTACAAGATCTAAGGAATGCTCGCATGATTCATGAAAATCTTTGTTTGAATATACACCTTGCATTAACAAAATCTTTTTTTTAGAAATCTTTCTTAATTCTATTGCTTCTTCAAGACGAACTACTCCATATCCATCAACTAAATCGTCAACATCACTAACTATGTTTGGAAGAATATGTCCATAGGCATCAGACTTGATAATTGCCATAAACTTTGATTTGTCATCTATTTTATTTTTTAACTGAATTATATTGTCTCTAACTATATCAGGTTCTATTATCAGTTCTGTAGTTAGTCTACTCATTCAAAAGAATCGTAATAACTATCATTAGAAAAATTCTCAAATCTTGTGAATTCCTTTAAGAATGTCAAATTTACGGTTCCTATCGGGCCATTTCTCTGTTTACCGATTATTATTTCAGCTTTGTTGCCCTGCTCAGAATCTTCATTATAAACTTCATCTCTATAAATAAATAAAATGACATCAGCATCTTGCTCAATAGCTCCAGAGTCTCTTAAATCAGCCATTATTGGTCTTTTATTTGGTCTTTGTTCAACAGCCCTATTAAGCTGAGATAATGCAATAACAGGCACATTGAGTTCCTTTGCTAAAGATTTTAATGATCTTGAAATTTCAGATATCTGATTAACTCTATTTTCAACAGATAAGGGGAGTTGCATTAATTGGAGATAGTCCACTACAATCAAAGATAGTCCGTTTTCTTCAGTTCTTGCAAGACGACGAGCCTTTGCTCTTAATTCCATGGGTGATAACAGAGAACTATCGTCAATCCACAATGGCATGTTCTTTAGTTTTTCACTTTGTTGCAACAAAATTTTTAATTCTTCATCTTTTAACATTCCAGATCTAACATTTTGTTGGTTAATTTTAGTCATGCCGGATAGCAATCTAGTTGTTAAAGACTCTCCCGGCATTTCAAGACTGAAAATAAGGACCGCTCCATTTGAATCTTCATCAAGAAGAACATTTTCTGCAATATTCATAGCAAAAGATGTTTTACCCATACTAGGCCTTCCAGCAACAACAATTAGATCGCCTTTTTGAATACCTTGGAGTTTATTATCGAGGTCTTTAAACCCTGTTGAATTACCAATCAATCCCCCGGATTTGTTAGAAAGCTCATATAGCCTATCCATGGTATTAGGTACTAGCTTTTGCATTGATTTTAAATTCTGATCATTTTGATTTGTTTCATCATTTAAAGCGAAAATCATGCTTTCAGCTTTATCTAATAATGAGGCTCCCTCTTGACCTTGAGGGTTTGATATTAGTTCTGCAATATCAGAATTTGCTTTCATAAGCTTCCTGGTGATAGATCTTTGCCTAATGATTTCTGAATATGCCTCAAGGTTTGCAGCTGAGGGTGTAGATGTTGCAAGCTCAATTAAATAATCCTTTCCACCTATTTTATTAAGTGAATTTTTGTTATCTAATTTTTCTGATACCGTTATGGGGTCTAGAGGTTTGTTTTCTTCAACAAGTTCTGCCATTGACTGGAAAATTATTTGATGGTCTTTACCATCAAAATCATTTTCCTTTATTACCTGTATAACAGTATCAAATCTATGAGTTTCAAGCATTAATCCACCAAGGACCGCTCTTTCAGCCTCTCTTGTTTGTTCGTTTTGGTTGATACTTATATCTGACATTGGAATATGATTTTTACATCATATTTCAAAATATACAACTACTCTGGTGATACTTTTACTAAAACTTCAATACTAACCTCAGGATGAACACTTATAACGATATTATGTTCCCCTATTTCTTTTATAGGTCCATCAGGCAGTTGAACTTCACTCTTATCAATGTGCACTTCATTTTTCATAAATGCTTCTGAAATATCTCTTGTTCCAACAGAACCATAAAGAGCTCCCTCTTCGGTAACAGGGACTAGAATTTCGCACTCAGAACCTTCTAAGGCTTTGGCCCTAGCTTCTGCTTGAGTAAGGACATCTGCAGACATTGCAGCTAACTCATCTTTCTTTGCCTCTACCTCGGCTATATTCTTATCACTCGCGAAAGCAGCCTTTTTTTGCGGTATTAGAAAATTCCTTGCATAACCAGAATTAACGTCTACAACATCACCAATCTCGCCTAGTCTTTGAATTTTATCAAGTAATATAATTTTCATGATTTATTTATGCATATCTGTATATGGTATTAATGCTAAAAATCTAGCAATCTTAATATACTTTGTTAATTTTCTTTGATTGGTTGCTGAAACACCAGAGACTCTTGCTGGAATAATCTTACCTGTTTCTGTTATAAATTGTTTTAGGATATTTACATCCTTGTAATCAAACTTTTTTGGTAACTCGAACTTACTCATCTTTATCTTCCTGTTCTTTTTGTTCTTCCTTTTCTATCTCAGGGCTTTCTGAAGAATTATCAACTTTATCATCCTGATCAGCTTCAACCATTTTTTCTTTAACTTGTTGCTTTTCATTTGATTCTGAAGATTTAGATTGTTGATTCTTGTCTTTATCAACTGCTTTTTCTTCCGAATCATTTTTTTTGTTTTTAGAGTCTTGAAGCAGCTGTGAGTCTTCTCCATTGTGCTCTTTAACAGAAATAAATAAGTGTCTAATTATTGATTCATTGTATTTGATCTTATTTTCAATATCTATGAGCTTTGAAGCATCACCTTCGATGTTAAATAACAAATAATGCCCTTTGTTATGATTGTTTATAGAGTAAGCAAGCTGTCTTCTGCCCACATCTTCTTTTTTTTGAATGCTAAATGAATTGCTCTTAAGTAACTTTTCGAAATCTTTTTCAAAATCACTAGCCTTTGAAGAAAGATTTGGATTAAGAATTATTACTGCTTCGTATTTTTTCATATTTATCCTTATGGTTATAGATTTTCATGTTTAGTAAAAACCAAGGAGAAGGCATTCTAATTGAATTAATTTTTTTAATCAATACTCGCTTTTAATAATACGTAATAGCTTAGAAAAGATACCTTGACTTTGTTCAGACAGCATTTCATTGTTAAGTTGTTTAAATCCATGCTCTATGAGGCCAATTGATGTCGAATAAATAGGATTCTGCAAAATTGTTTCCATGCCTTGAAATTTTGATGGGATGCCCAATCTTACTGAAGTTTGAAATATTGATTCAGCTAGTTCAACAACACCCTCCATCTTTGAAGTGCCACCAGTAAATACAATTCCTGCAGATATTTTATCTTCAAATCCATTTCTTGTAATTTCAGCCTTAACCAAATCAAATAATTCTGAATATCTTGGTTGTATAATGTCTGCTAAAGCGCTTCTAGATAACTCTCTTGGAGGTCTTCCACCAACAGCCAATACTTCAACAGTTTGATCATCTTTGGTAAATTCAGTAACTGCGCATCCATGTTTTTGTTTTATATCTTCAGCCTGTGGAGTTGGCGTTCTTAATGCTTGAGCTATATCGCTTGTTACTTGGTCTCCTGCAATTGGTATAACGCCAGTAAAAACGATTGAACCAGAGTTAAATATTGCAATATCAGTTGTACCTCCACCAATATCTACAAGGCATACTCCTAACTCTTTTTCATCCTCTGAAAGAATTGAATGTGAGCTAGCTAATTGCTCTAAAACAAAACCATCAACAATAAGACCACAATTCTTAATACATTTTTCTATATTTTTAACAGCGCTATTCGCGCATGTTACAAGATGAACTTTGGCCTCAAGTCTTACTCCAGACATTCCCAAAGGATCCAGGCTTACTTCTTGATCATCTATAACAAAAGACTGGGGCAAAACATGTAAAACATTTTGATCAGATGGAATAGAGACTGCTTGAGCAGATTCAATAACTCTATCTATATCAAATGATGAAACTTCATTATCCTTAATGCCTACAGCACCCTGAGAATTTAAACTTTTGATATGGTTACCTGCGATTCCAACATAGACTGACTTAATTTTTTCTTCAATCATTGATTGGGCTTGATCGACTGCTTTGCTAATTGCATCAGTTGTTGCATCTATATTAACAACAACTCCTTTTTTAAGACCGCTTGATGGATATGCTCCCAAGGCAACTATTTCTAATTTTTTTTCGTCGTCATATTTTCCAACAATGCATACAACTTTGGAGGTACCAATGTCCAATCCAACAATCATGTTTGTATTTTTATTATTATTTGCCATAGTTCAGTGCAACTCCATCTCTATATCTCATGTCTATGATACTAGGTATTTTTCTAATCTCGTACAAATAATTTAGAGTATCTTCAAAATTTTTAGCTTTTTTTTGTGAGATATCTTTACCAAATCTTATTTGTGTTGATTTAGTACTGACATCCCAACCAGTGACAAAGCTGTATTTTATTCTATCAATTTTAAGATTCATTAGTTTATTAGATTCAACTAATTCAATTAAAAAGAGAATATTTTCAATTTCATTTATGTCTCCATCAACTTTAATTAAGTCATTACGCGATTGATCATACTTAAATCTAACTAGATCTTTATCATAAAAATATTCTGAATTTAGAGTAAACAAAGGATCTCTATTCTTTATGCTTATAAAGGCCTTATATTGAAAGGGTTTAAATACTATTGAGTACTCTTCAATCCAATCTTGTTTTTGAATTAAATTCTGAATTCCCCTTTTAGAGGGCTCATTTTGAAGTTCTCTGAATAATTTTTCTTGAGATTGATACTCAAACCCAGATTCAAAATTAATTATAATTTCATATCGACCGAGCAAACTAGACGAAAATAATAAAAATATTATAAGGAAATTTTTTTTAAATAGACGCATGAATAATCTTTTGGACAACTTCGTTATACCCAAGGCCAAAAAAACTTCCAGATATAGGTACATTGCTATGTTGAGTCATTCCAGGGACCGTGTTTACTTCAATTACATAGAAGTGTCCTTGTTTGTCTTGTAAAAAATCTATCCTAGCCCATCCACTGCAACCCAAAATATTAAATACTTTTTTAGATATTAATTTAATTTTAATTAGTTCTTTTGAGCTCAATTCTGCTTCAACATGAACTGTTTCATCGGAAATATATTTAGCTTCGTAATCATAAAATTCGTTATCAGTAATAATCTCAACTGGAGGAAAGCACTTTTCACCAATTATGGTGACAGTTATTTCTCTTCCATCAATATATTGTTCAATTAAAAAACTTCGATTAGGATTGGTACATTCCTCATATGCTTTTTTTATACTTTCTTCATCACTGATTTTAAAAATGTCTACACTTGAACCATCTTCATTTGGTTTTAAAAATAGATTTTCAAAAGGTCTGAATAAATCAAAAGAAGTATGATGCATTTTGTTTATAACATTTTCAATATCGAACCTTTGTAATTCAATAAAAGTTGGGGTGTTGATTTTATTAGCTTGAAGAATTTTTTTTGTAATGCCTTTGTTCCAAGTATTTTTACAGGCCTCTGATTTAGAACCGGAATACAGGATATTTAAATCATCCAAATCTTTTTGAAGTCTTCCACCCTCGCCTTCAAAACCATGAAGCGCAATAAATACTAAGTCATATTTTTTTAGAGTATTTAAGTCCTCCAAATTTTTAAAATCTATCAGATTGGATTTATATCCTAAATCACATAAAGCTTTGTAAATACCCTGCCCACTTTGCAATGATATTTCCCTTTCAGATGAAGAGCCTCCACAAAGGACGGCTATTTTTTTTATATTTTCCATTTATTTTTTATCGTTTCGCATACTTTAGACACGCTTCCAGCCCCCTGAGTTACTAAAATATCAAAAGAATCTTTTTTATTACTTATTAAATTAATTACATCGTTATGATTTTTTAAATAAGTAACATCTTTATGACCAAGTTGTTTAATTGATTCTGAGATTGTTCTTGAGTGAATTCCCCTTATAGGTTTTTCACTTGCAGAGTAAATGTCTAACAATATTAATGAATCTGTTTCATTAAGAACCTTAACAAAATCATCAAAAAGTTGTGCAGTCCTTGAGAACCTATGTGGTTGAAAAATCATGCAAACCTTTTTATTGGGGTATTCTTCTTTATATGCTTTTATGTTTGATTCTATTTCAAGAGGATGATGCCCATAGTCATCAATTAAGGTAATGAACTTTGTATCAACTCTAATTTTATGCTTTTCATATCTTCTACCTACGCCTGAGAAAGAGGAAATACCTTTCTTGATAGAACCAAGCGGAACCCCCTCCTCCATTGCAACGCCAATTGAAGCTGTTGCATTAAAAACATTGTGCTTTCCAGGTAGATTGATTTTAAAATTATGATTCTTATTATTTTTTTTATCAAATATCTCAAAACTTTGTTTTCCACCACTCGGAACAATATTTTTAATTTGATAATCGCAGTCTTTTGATTCGCCAAAGGTGATCTTTGTTCTATGAATCCTTCTTGAAATCTTCTTAATATTCTTATCATCTCCATTTATTAATAAATAGCCATAAAAGGGGACATTTTCTGAAAACATTACAAATGAGTCTAATAAGTTTTCAAAAATATTCTTGTAATGTACTAAATGATCATCATCAATATTTGTTATTACTGCTACATCCGGTTGAATATGAATAAATGTACCATCACTTTCATCAGCCTCTGCAACCAAGTATTTACCATCTCCTAGATCAGAGTTTTCATCAGTACTTAATACTTTCCCACCTACCACGTAGGTGGGACTTAAATTGGCAACGCTTAAAATCTTTGCAATTATACTAGTTGTAGTAGTTTTGCCATGACTTCCTGCTACAGCAATGCTCTCATAACCTATCATGATACTTCCAAGCATTTCTGCTCTTGGAATTACTGTTATTGAACTTTTTTTAGCATGAATGAGTTCAGGATTCTGTTTGTCAATTGCTGATGAAAAAACTATTAAATTCGTGCCCTCAATATTTCTTTTAGAATGTCCAATAAAAACTTTAGCTCCGTCTTTTCTTAGCTTTTTAAGTTCATTAGAGTCAGCAATATCAGAGCCAGATATCTTGTAACCTTTCTTTAATAAAACTCTAGCAATACCTATCATTCCTGCTCCACCAATTCCAACAAAATGTATTTTTTTTATTTTTTTAAAGAGTTTCATTCTTAAAATATTTTTCTATATGACTGATAATAATTTCACTAGACTTACTATGGCTCTGGTCAGCATTCTTTTTCCAATCAAGAAATGCTTTATTTTCAATAATTTTATATATTTTACTCAAAAGTATATCTAATGAATCTTTTTGATCATGTATTATCCCCATCTGCATCTGTTCTATAATTTTTGCATTTTCAACCTGATGATT
>TARA_B100001093_G_scaffold296837_1_pt1 | contig 12846 bp, 11 predicted proteins | sample TARA_B100001093 | Tara Oceans TARA_B100001093 (sample SAMEA2623116) | marine metagenome | biome: marine biome (ENVO:00000447); feature: surface water layer (ENVO:00002042); material: "saline water (ENVO:00002010), including plankton (ENVO:xxxxxxxx)" | depth 5 m
TGCCCTAATGCATTGGGGTATAATATTTATAGAAAGGCAGGCCAGGCCTCTCCATTTGAAGATTGCTGTGGTAATCCAGATATAATATCAACAGGCATGGTATTAGTAGATCAAAAGACATCAATCAATGACACCATTTTTATTGATAACAACATATTAACTATTGGAGTTTCTTATTGTTACCTTGTTACTGCAACTTATGATTACGGGCTATTAGAAAGCTGCCCTTCAGATACTGCTTGTGCGAAGTTAAAAAAAGAAGTGCCAATTATCACTAATATAAGTGTTACAAACTCTAGTGTTTCCAATGGTACTGATAGCATAGCTTGGGTGGCGCCTACAGAATTAGATACTGCACAATATCCTGGACCATATTTTTATAAAATATTTGATGATAACGGAAATCAAATTTTCCAAACAGCTTCAGCGCTTTTGTTAAGTGATTTAGACACCAATTATAACTATAGTCTAATAAATACTACTGATACTAATAGGTTTTACAGTTTAGCGATTTATTATACAAACAATAGTAACGATAGCTTAGTGGGGTATAGCGCAGAGGCCAGCAGTATTCACTTAAATACATTGCCAAATGACAATCAAATTGAGTTGTTTTGGAGTGAGCTGGTACCATGGGTTAATAGTTATTATTTTATATATAGAAGCGATTCATTGAATGGAATATATAATCAAATTGATTCTGTTAGTTCTGCTTATTATATTGATTCTGGATTAATTAACAATAAAGATTACTGCTACTTTATTGAAAGTTATGGAGCTTATTCAGACTCAACTATCTCTAGTCCGCTTATAAATCGTTCTCAAAAAGTTTGTGATCAACCATTTGATTTTACCCCACCCTGTGCTCCAAACCTTTCTATTGAAGGAGATTGCGAATCAGAGTTTAATACTTTACTTTGGACCAACCCCAATGATTATTGTTCGGATGATGCCGTCTCATATGATCTTTATTTCTCTCCTTTTTTAGATAGTGTTTTTTCGCCGATTCAATCGTTTGATAATATTGAAGATACAATATATCAACACCAATTTAATTTTAAAGGAGTGAACTCTATTGCTGGATGTTATTATATTACCGCTACGGACTCAATATTATACAGCAACGAAAGCCTTCCCAGCGATACTGTTTGTTTTGATAATTGTCCGAATTATCTTTTCCCTAATATTTTTACACCAAACAAGGACATTAACAATGATTTTTTCCAAGCCTTAATGCCAATTAAATTCATCTCTGAAATAGACCTTCACATTTTTAATCGATGGGGTTTAGAGGTTTACCAAACTCAAAATCCAAATTTTATGTGGAGCGGAGATAATATTGAAACAAATTTACCGTGTCCTACAGGTATTTATTACTTTCAATGCTCGGTGAATGCAATAAGACTTTTTGGAATTGAAAATTTACAGATAAATGGCTTTTTGCACCTTATCAGGGAAAAAAATCAGAATAACCAATAGCAAATGTTTACAGGAATTATAGAAAGTTTAGGAAAAGTTGTAGAGATAGAAAAAGAGAAAAAAAATATTCACTTTACAATTGAATCACCGATCTCTAAAGACCTAAAGATTGATCAAAGTGTAGCTCATAATGGTGTTTGTTTAACAGTGACAGAAAAAACATATAGTTACCACAAAGTAACTGCCATTGACGAAACAATTCTTAAAACAAACTTTAATGAGTTAAAATTGGGAAGTTCAGTGAATTTGGAACGCTGCTTAAAAATGGGAGCAAGACTTGATGGCCACATGGTTCAAGGCCATGTAGATGATGTTGCAATATGTGAGGAGGTTATTGAAGATAATGGTAGTTGGAGATATGTTTTTAATGGCAATGAAGAAGCTAAAAGATTGCTTGTAAATAAAGGGTCGGTATGTATAAACGGAGTTAGCTTAACTGTTGTTGAAGCAAAAGAATTAATTTTTGATGTTGCAATTATTCCTTACACCTATGAAAATACTACTTTTAAGTTTATTCAAAAAGGACAAGCGGTTAATATAGAATACGATATTATAGGAAAGTATATTTTGAAAAATTACAATAATAAGCTATAATTCAGCAAATACGACAATGTCTACATTGGGCCACAACTTGTTTATTCCATCAGGCCCTGTATGTTGTTCCAGACAAACATCATTTAATGCTCCTAGTGCTTTTTGAGCCCCCCAGCTAAAAACGTCAATAGAGGTTTTAAGAAAAAACTCATTAGCGGAATCATCCATTTCCCAATTAAAGCTTTTATCAACTGGAATGTCGTTCATGTTAATCGTTACAACTCCTGTGCCATTCGGATTAATTGATTTGATGGTTCCAGTAATAAATTCGGTACTTACCATGGTGTTGAAAAAGGAATTTATTATTTTATAATCTCTTACTTTGTCACCGGTTTTAGTTGAGTTTACTGGAAGCTTAAAAGAAACCCCTGATACTGCTGATTTTAAATCAGAAGTGTCCTTAAAGCCAGAAACAATAACGGAGTCAAATTTACCCCCTACCTGAGCTTTAGCAGCATGCTTGAATGCGGTCCATTTTACAGTGACCTCTCCTAAATGATAGGGTGAGGTGTTTTTAGCGACTGCAGAGTTACTTTTTTTATCGAAAGATGCAGTTTTGTTGTCGGGCTCTGAAGAACAGCCAACAAGTAGTATTAAGCTAAGTAATATGATTGAATTTTTCATTGCTCAAAATTAATCAATACTGTGTTTTTCTCTACAGTTTGTTGAGCCTTTACTTTAATGCTTTCGATTTTTCCATCAATTGGGGAAGTAAGGACATTTTCCATTTTCATTGCCTCTAAAATTACCAAAGTTTGATCTTTTTTAACATTATCTCCCTCTTTTACGCTAATTTCTAGGATTAGCCCTGGCATAGGAGATTTCAATTCATTTATTTGCTGTTGGTCTTGACTGCTTAATCCAATTTTATCAATTGTTTTTTGAATGTTAGCAGTTAAACATATTGTAATTGTTTTATCATTGACTTTAATTACAAATTCCTCTAGATTCCGATCTACTTTTAAAATTCTACAATTAAACTTCTCACCACTTTCCCTGAATGAAATAGTAGAGGCATCAGAATTTAGTTGCTCGACAATGAAATTTTCAAGCTCCTTATCATTAAGTAAAATTTCTTTGTCTTGCGGAGTTTTTCCAGAAATCATCCAAATTATTTGTGACAAACTTACAATTTATATCAACTTATTTTTAATGTGTATTAATCTTTGTGTTTAATTGCATAAAAATGAGTGGTATTTATATACATATTCCCTTTTGCTCCCAAGCGTGTCATTATTGCGACTTTCACTTCTCAACAGTGTTAAAAAATAAACAGCCTTTGCTGGATGCAATGGTCAATGAAATTAACCTTAGAAAGCAAGAGCTTAAATTAAACTTTACAAGTTTGTATTTTGGAGGAGGAACACCTTCATTACTAAATAAAAAAGAGATAACTCAAATATTAAAATCCCTTAGTAAATCCATTTCAATGAAAAAACTAAAAGAGATTACCATTGAAATTAACCCAGAGGATATTTCTTACGAAAAACTAACAATGTATAAGGATTTGGGCTTTAATCGCTTAAGTATTGGCATACAATCTTTAGAGGATAAGGTTTTAAAGTGGATGAATAGAGCCCATACTAAAAAACAAGTTTTGGAGGCCATTTCATTGACAAAAAAAACAGGATTTGATAATATTAGCCTAGATTTCATATATGGTCTCCCAAAAAAATTAAAGAGAAATTATAAGAAAGAACTTTCTGAACTGATATCTTTTAGACCAAACCATATTTCTTGTTACCACCTCACCATTGAACAGGATACTTATTTTGGACACCTTAAATACAAAAACAAACTTATAGAAATTGAAGAAGAAAAAAGTGAAGAAGAATTTTTGGCTATTTCAGAGTTGTTGCAGGCTTCAAACTATAATCATTACGAGATATCTAATTTTGCAAAACCAGGAAAACAGTCTTATCATAACACCAACTATTGGAAACAAAAAACCTATATTGGAATAGGACCATCAGCCCACTCTTTTAATACCAATAAAAGAAGATGGAACCCTTCGAACAATAAAAAGTACATTACTTATATTAATGAAAATAAAGTATGTTTTGAAGAAGAAACACTTTCAGAAAAGGATTTATTTAACGAAAAGATAATGCTTGGTCTTAGAACTGAAAAAGGAGTAGATATAAATACCATTTACCAACATTTGAACCCTAAGGAACAGGCCAGTTTTGATATCAAAGTAAAGGCTTTCTTTGAAGATGGATTACTAATAATTGATAACAACACAATTCGAGTACCAACAAAAAAATGGTTACTCTCAGAGTATATTTCTAGAGAATTTTTTATCTTAAATAAATGATTATTAGTTTTAAAACGGCTGGAGAAAATTTTCAAGTGGACCTTTCTAAACCAATTGATCTTTCATTAACTTCTAAAACATTAAAAAGTTTTAAGGCTTGGTACAGAGATGAAATACACTTTAAAACTATTTCAGATGGAGATTTCATTGGAAGTGTAGTTAAAGGCGGATCAGTTAACTTCAAAGAAATAATAATCAATCCTCACGCCAATATGACACATACAGAGTCCGTGGGGCATATTTCAAAACAAGAGGTTCCTATTAATCAAATCTTTCAGCCATTTCACTATATAGCGCAATTGATTTCAGTAAAGCCTCAAGAAGTTACAACTGAAAAAAGTGTCCATCAACTTGGTGATCTATGTGTTTTTTTAAATCAAATTAAAAACAAGATAAACTCCAATGCAGAGGCATTAATTTTAAGGACACAAGAAAATTATAATGAGCTGTCCATTAAAGACTATAACAACACCAATTGGCCCTATTTGTCTGAAGAAACTGCACATTACATAAGGAACTGCGGGATTAAACATTTGCTAATAGACCAGCCATCTGTTGACAAAGAAAGAGATGGGGGAAAACTATTGTCTCACAAAGCCTTTTGGGATTACCCCCAGTCAATTGATAAAGAAAGGACCATAACGGAATTCATTGGCGTGCCTGACGATATTGAAGATGGAATGTTTTTGCTAAACCTGTCAATTGCAAACATTGAAAATGATGCTTCACCGTCAAGACCTGTTATTTACAAGCCGATTTTTTAAAATAAAATTTTGTAAAACAGATTAAAAGCGTAGTTTTATTCCGTAATTATCATGGAATGAAATTAGATGTTATAGATTTAAAGATTTTGAAGGCTCTGCAAGAGAATAGCAAAATAACCAATATCGAACTTAGCAAGGTGGTAGGATTATCAGCTGCACCAACATTAGGTAGGGTACAAAAGCTCGAAAAATTAGGAATTATATCCAGCTACCACGCCAAAGTAAATGATTCAAAATTAGGTCTTGGCTTTATGGCATTAGTGCAGTTGTCTTTGATTCGACAAAAAAGTACTGCAGGACTGAATTTCATGGAGCAAATCAATGGTATTGATGAGGTGGTGGAGTGTATTCAGCTAACAGGGAACTTTGATTATCAACTTAGAATTGTAACAAAAGATATTCCATCATTTGAAAATGTGCTGGATAAAAAATTAGGACAAATTGAAGAAATAGGTCAAATGCAAACATCGGTAGTCTTGGCAATAAAGAAAAATAGCCCAGTTGCACCAATGGACTACAAAAATGAAATCACACTAATAAGTTAACCTTAAAGTAGCCAATAAGCTTCTTCCTTGGGAACTAATCCCCGATGCAAAGGTTTTATAATGAATATCAAACACATTATAACAACCAACATTGACAATAACTTTTTCAGTTATATTGTAATTAAAAGAGCCATTAATTGTACACCACTTTGGATATCCAATAGCGCTAGCCTCATTAGGATTATCAACATTTTCTGGCCCAAAATCAGCTCTTTCTTTAGTGCCATTGAACATGCTAAATAATGAAAAAATGGCCTTATTTTTTCTGTACTGTATTTTGATGTTTCCAAATAAAGGAGGAATATGACCAAACGGTGTTTGATTGTTAATTAAATAACCTCTCGTTAAGGTAAGACCACTATGTAAATTGAAATTTTCTAAAATGCCAATATCTATTGAGGAATTCATCCCATAAACTAAGGCATCGTTGTCATTTTGATTTGCCAAAACATCGTACCAACTATTGTTATATTCTATCATTTCAAAACCATTAATTAAAAAAGGTTTTTTTACAATAACATCTTTGAGTAAGGTCATATAGGCAGCATTGTAAAAATTAAGCTTAAGATTATTACTGAAAAGATAAAACTTTTGAGTCCAACCAATGGCGCAATTATAAGCGTACTCATGGGATAAGTCAATGTTGGGAACTGTTATAAAGTTATCTTTTGTGAATATTTTACCAATGTCATCAATATTTGGGGATCGGAACCCAGTGCTTAAATCAATATTAATTTTAGTTCTCTCGTGAGGATAATAACTAAAATTAAAAGAACCGTTAAAAGAGTTGTTTTTTAAAGTTATTTCAGGAAATAAATAATTAAATGCACTATCCAAATAGTTACCATTTATATTATTTGTGGTGTGTCTGAGACCTGTTAATATGGATATATGGTCTTTTTTTAAGGTATAAATAGCATAAATACCAGTCATTATTAAGCTACTACCACCACTGGGATATCGAGTGTTTAAAAACCCCTCTTCATTATTATTAATATCAATTATTTTAGCCTCACTAGTGACGTTATTTTTATAAACTTCAGTGCCGTAACTCACCGATGAATAGTTTCCAGTTTTTTTAATTGCTTTAATGTTAGCACCTAAAACCGATATTTTTTCTAAATTTTCTTGTCTTAATGGAGTTCTAAATTTTCTTGAAAATCTAGACTCTTCAATATCTTGGTATGAAAAGACACCGCTTAATTCGTCAAAAAAGTTATTTGGTTGAGTGTAATTTATTTTAGTAGAATTCAACCATCTTTTTTGTGGACCATAATACCAATCACCAAATTGCGGATTCAAATTATCTAAATTATTTAACTGATCAAACCTTGCAATATTACTTGATCTACTTAGTTGAGAATTAAAAATAATAGACATGTAAATAAATGGTTGAAAGATTAGCTTTTGAGTGAGGTCAATTTGTTCATATCCAACACCCTTTTGAACAAATGGAGACATATTTTGAATAATCGTATCGTAGTTATTAATTGAGTAAACGTTTTGGTGAACTTTTCCCCAATCATCATCTCCATGGTTTCTTTTTTTGCCCATTCTAAGATCACCAAATTGTTTGTAGGTTACTGCGCTAAAAGAAGCCCATTTTTTTGAACCATATTTGTAGTTTATATGGTGAGAAATTTCCTCGCTGGCAGAGTTAAAACGATTAAAATAAACCCCTTCATTAATGTTGCTGTCTTTTTTTGAAAGCTTTGGTTCAATTGTTTTATAGTGAACTACTCCTCCAATAGCATCGCTACCGTAAGAAACAGCCGAAGGACCATAAATCACATCACAATTTTCAACAATAAAAGGGTCAATAGTAATGCTATTTTGTAAGTGACCTCCTCTGTATATAGCATTATTCATTCTAACTCCATCAACCATCAGTAAAACTCTATTGGCCTCAAATCCTCTCACAATAGGACTGCCCCCGCCAGCTTGACTTTGCTGTATAGTTACACCATCGGTAAGCAATAACAGATCAGCTCCTGAAGACACGTTGGAGGAATAAATATTCTCTAAAATAACAGATTCATGATGAATTTCTTTTAAAGCGTCAATAACCTGGGAAGATTTTTTTGCATTTGTTTCAAAAACAGGAAGTGAATTCAAATTTTTAACCGCTAATGAAAATTCGTTTTTTGTTTTTGATAGATCACTTTTAGACTTGGTTAAAACAGGCTGTCTATTTTTAATTAGTGAAATGGAGTCAAACTTCAACACCTTTTTAAGGTTAATCAACCCTTTAGCATTAGTAATTAAAGTATCATTATTTTGACCATATACAATAACCTTATTTTTTTTCAAGGGTTTTCCATAAGGGCCTATAAATTTGACCTCTTGTGAATAAGAAAAAGAGACAAAGCTTAAAAATAATATAGAGAAGTATAATTCGGGTTTAAACTTCAATCGTATAAAGATTGTAATACTTTAATAGAATTTATTTTTTCAGTATTAATTAATCCATGATATTGCATGTACTTTAGTAATACCTCCATTATTTGCCTTCTATTATTTGTACTTATTTCGTAATTTAAAATTTCATCAATTTTCGTGCCTAATAACAAGGAAAAAACTTTATTTGGAAATTGTGGAGTCATATTTGCATTTTCTATACTTGAAAATTTCCCATCTTCAATATTGAAAAAAAGGTGATTTGGGTTAAAATTATTTATAGGTTGAATACCAAAAAAAGAGAGCAACTCTTTAATAAAGAAGACTCCAAAAACAGCATTAAAGGATTGATTTTCAAAATATAAAATCATATTTTTTAGCGCAAAATATAAAGTCATGTTTTTTTCTTGTTGATGGATTATTTTATTCATAATTTCGGTAAGCAACATTGCATAACCTGTCTTTCGAATGTCGCTTATTATGTTTATTACAGGAAAAACTATTTCGGCGCTTGATGCTCGATTTAATTTTTTTTCATTGTTGAATCCAGAAGAAAATTCAATAAAGTGAAATGGCTGAAAAAGAAAAGAAGTATTTTTTTTATTAGATAATGAAAAAATAAACGAACATCGCCCATAGTTAGCGGTGAGTAAGTCAACAATAATACTGTTGTGTTTAATTTTGGTTGATCTCAAGAAAAGACCTTCAATTCTTTCACTCATTCTTCTTTTTTTGGGACAGAAATTTTAAAGCAAGCTCCTTTTTCTTTTGCTCCAATCAAAGAAATTTTTCCATTATGGTTTAATATAATTTGATGCACCATTGCCAGGCCAAGACCTTTTCCATTTGATTTGGTAGTAAATTGTGGTTCGAATATATGTTGTTTTATTTCATCTGGAATTCCCTTTCCGTTATCAATCACATCAATTAAAATCAATGGTTCTTTATTTTTGATAATAATTTCAATATTTCCTTTTTCTTCAATTGCCTGAATACTATTATTAATCAGATTGGTGAACACTCTTGAGAACTGGTTGGAATCACCAACAATTAAAAAATCTTCCTTTTCGTTGTATTCTACACTGATTATGATATCCTCATTATTTTGAAATAAGCTCACAGTTTTCTTTACAATATTGATTAAGTCAATGGTCTTCATTTTGGCTTTCGGAAGCTCTGCAAAAGAAGAAAATTCACCTGCAATTTCTGAAAGTAAATTGATCTGTTGAATCATTTTAGCCTCAAATTCGTTCATTTTTTTGAGTTGTTTTTTATCTTTTATTTCCAGAGACCTTCTCAAGTGTTGAACACTTAACTTCATTGGTGTTAAAGGGTTTTTAATTTCATGAGCTACTTGTTTAGCCATTTCTCTCCAGGCCACCTGGCGTTCATTTTTTGCTAGTTTTTCTTTACTTATTTCTAGCTTATCTATCATCTCATTGTACGCCCCAACCAGGACTCCAATTTCATCCTTTCTATCCCAGATTAACTTTTCATTTCTTTCATTAATTTGTACGGATTCAATCTTTTTTCTTACTTCAGCAATAGATCGTGTAATGTATCTTGATAAAAAAAATGCCAAAGCACCAGCACCAATTAATAATAAAAGAAAAACTTCAAGTAAATTATTTAGAAAAGACCAAACTTCTGATTTTGGGTTATAATTTGACGGATTATATGGAATATTTATAATTACCATATTTTCATCATGTTTATTTTTTGCATATGAATAGGAGTTTATCTCTCCATTTTCAGAATTCTCAACAAACCGGCCTTGACTATCTTTTTTCAACTTAAATAAAAGATATGGGTCTATTTCTTTTTTAACATATGTTGAGTCAGAAGTATTTATTAATACTTCTCCTTTTAAGTTATAAATGACAATAGCTAAAGAGTTAACATCAGCAATTTCATGAACCTTATAATCGAAATCTTTGGTGATAAAGTCACTTACTTCTTTTGGAGTTAAATCATTAAAGAAGTACTGTAAAGAAGAGTTAACAGTTCGTTCTTTTCTTTGAATTCTTTCTAGATGATATTCACTGTTTTGTTTGCTAAAGAAATATAAAGTAGTAATGCCAATTACCAATAGTGATATTAGCACTAATGCTAACATAGATAAATAGATTCTATTTTTTAAAGAGGAATTAAACCATTGCATCTATTGTGAAAGTAAAAAAAAACCCTTGAAAATTTCAAGGGTTCAATTAATAATTGCAAGAGATTGTTATCCGCCAAGTGCCTCGGCACCAGCAACAATTTCTAAAATTTCATTTGTAATTGCAGCTTGCCTTGCTTTGTTATAGAATAACTTTAATTCTTTAACCATTTCTGTTGCGTTGTCAGTTGCTTTATGCATGGCAGTCATCCTTGAGCCATGTTCTGACGCAAATGAATCAAGTAACGCTTTATAAAGTTGAATTTTTAATGATTTAGGTATTAAATCATTTAAAATTTCTTCTTGCTTAGGTTCAAAAATATAATCAATATTAGAGGTGCTTTCGTTATTTTCAGCTGGCTCAACAGGGAGAAAAGGCTCAACTAATAATTCTTGAACAGCTGCATTTTTAAATGAATTATAGATGATAAAAGCTTCATCAAAATCATTATTTTTAAAGCTATTCATGATATCACTTACTAAATTGGTAGCATTTTCATAATTCAAATTATCCCATATTTTTTCAGGATGGTTTGGCAGTAGTTCATTTTTAGAAATTAAATCAGATGATTTAAAAGCATCATTTACTTTTTTACCAACAGTTAAAATACTGTATTCTTTTTCTGGATTTTCTTGAACAGTTCTTTTAATAGTTTTAATTACATTGCTGTTGAAACCACCACAAAGCCCTCTGTTGGAAGTTAGTGCAATCAGTAAAACTTTTTTACCGCTGGATTTCCTCATTAAAGGGTGTTCACTGCCATCAACAGAAGAAGAAACATTCAATAAAATTTCATTGAATTTATTTGCAAATGGCCTCATTTGGGTTATTGCATTTTGAGCTCGTTTTAATTTTGCTGCAGAAACCATTTTCATTGCAGATGTTATCTGCATGGTAGACTCAACAGATGTTATTCGAGTTCGTATTTCTTTTAAGTTGGCCATTTTCTAAGCTTTATTCAGCATAATTTTTTGACATATCCGCAACTACTTGACGTATAGTATCGGTTACCTCAGCAGTTAGTTTTCCAGATTTTAATATATCAAGTTCAGCCCTATGCTTATTCCTCATGTAATCAAGAAAGCTTTCTTCAAACTCCTTGATTTTTGCAGTAGGAATATCCGATAAAATTCCAGTAGAGCCACAGTAAATTATGGCTACTTGCTCTTCAACTGGGAAAGGAGATCCTTCGTTTTGTTTTAGTATTTCAACATTTCTAGCACCTTTATCCAATACAGCCATAGTTGCTGGATCTAAATCAGAACCAAACTTAGCAAAAGCTTCTAGTTCTCTAAACTGCGCTTGATCTAACTTTAAAGTACCAGATACTTTTTTCATTGACTTAATTTGTGCTGACCCACCTACTCTTGAAACAGAAATACCCACATTAATTGCAGGACGAATACCTGCATTAAACAGATTGGCTTCAAGGAAGATTTGACCATCAGTAATTGAAATTACATTTGTAGGGATATATGCAGAAACATCACCAGCTTGAGTTTCAATTATTGGAAGTGCGGTTAATGATCCACCACCTTTTACCTTGCCTTTAAGTGATTCAGGAAGGTCATTCATTTGCTGTGCAATTTCATCATTATTATTGATTTTTGCAGCTCTTTCTAAAAGTCTAGAATGCAAGTAGAATACATCTCCAGGATAAGCTTCTCTTCCCGGAGGTCTTCTTAGTAATAAAGATACTTCTCTGTATGCAACAGCTTGTTTAGATAAGTCGTCAAAAATGATTAAAGCTGGCCTTCCAGTATCTCTGAAATATTCACCAATTGAAGCACCTGTAAAAGGAGCGTAAAATTGCATTGGAGCGGAGTCAGAAGCATTTGCAGCAACAATAACTGTGTAGTCCATTGCACCTGCAGCTTCAAGTCTATTTACAATTCCCGCTACAGTTGATCCTTTTTGACCAATTGCTACATAAATACAAAATACAGGTTCTCCCCTATCATAAAATTCTTTTTGATTGATGATAGTATCAATGCACACTGTTGTTTTTCCAGTTTGTCTATCACCAATTACAAGTTCCCTTTGGCCTCTTCCAATTGGAATCATTGCATCGATTGCTTTAACACCTGTTTGTAGGGGCTCATTTACTGGCTGTCTATATATAACTCCAGGGGCTTTTCTTTCAATTGGCATTTCATATACTTCACCCTCAATTGGGCCCTTACCATCAATAGGCTGTCCTAGAGTATCAACAACCCTACCAAGCATTTTTTCACCAACTTTTACAGATGCAATTCTTCCTGTTCTTTTGACAGTGTCACCTTCTTTAATATCATTAGAAGCTCCAAGTAGTACAGCTCCAACATTATCCTCTTCAAGGTTAAGTGCAATTCCCTGTAAACCATTTTCGAATTCAATTAATTCACCGTATTGAACACTTCCAAGACCATATATACGCGCAATTCCATCTCCAATTTGAAGAACGGTGCCTATTTCTTCTAATTGAGCTTCGGTTTTAAATCCTGACAATTGCTCTCTCAAAATTGCTGATACTTCAGCTGGTTTTATATCTGCCATAATTATTTATTTTAGAAATCTTTTATGTAAAGATTTTTGTTGTAAGTATTTTTTAA
>TARA_B100001093_G_scaffold19120_1_pt1 | contig 12841 bp, 14 predicted proteins | sample TARA_B100001093 | Tara Oceans TARA_B100001093 (sample SAMEA2623116) | marine metagenome | biome: marine biome (ENVO:00000447); feature: surface water layer (ENVO:00002042); material: "saline water (ENVO:00002010), including plankton (ENVO:xxxxxxxx)" | depth 5 m
AGAAGATAGACTTATTGAATCATCAAAAGAAGTAAATAAAGTTATTGAAGATCTTAGCTCAGTTTCTGGAATGGTTGGAGAAACTAGATTGCTAGCAATGACTTCATTAATATTAGCGGATAAATTAATAGATAACAAAAACCCTAATGAATCTCAGCTTAACATTACAGAAATCAGAGACTTTATTGATTGGTTTAGCAAATCTACCACAAGAATGAATAAGGTTGCAAAACTACTAGAAAACAAATAAATTAACATTACGATAGCTGAGTAGTATGTTAGGAATTTTAATCCCTGGGGCCATAAGTATTCCTAGGGAACTGTCACTTCTTTAATCGTGGTTAAAGTATATGGTGCCCACCTGTATAACAGGCAACAGAGGATAACTTATCCGACGTCTATTTGGCTTTCGTACTAACTGAAGAGTTATTGATGAAAAACAAGCTTAGGCAAATTGCAAAAAAAAAAGATCGAAGATAATCTTTGACCCAAATTTTTACTTTAAAATCGACCAAATTGTTAAAATTTGTTTAGATAAAATTTTTAAATCTTATCCTAATTTTAAAACTGCTAGCTTATATTATCCTGTTCATAATGAAGTTCCTCCGGATATATTTATAAAATATTTTGAAAGAAAAAAAATTGTAATTTCCCTACCAGTTGTTGAAAGATTTAGTAATTCCATAGTTTTTAAAGAGTGGTCTAATGAGGATAAATTAATAAAAGGTCCTCTAGGAAATATGGAACCTCTAAAAACTAAAAGACTTATATTTCCTCAAATTATGGTTGTTCCTTTATTAATGTTTGATAAATGTTTGTTTAGGTTAGGTTATGGTGGTGGTTTTTATGATAAATCAATAAAAAAACACAAAAAATGCTTTAAAAAAAAAGAAAAGCCCTTTATTACCATTGGGCTTGCACATAGTTCACAAGAAACTGATCTTTTGCCTCATGAAAGTCATGATATGAAACTAGATTTTATAGTTACTGAAAAAGAGCTGTGGTCTAAAAAAATTATATCTAATTAAAAAGAAGAAAATCATGAAAGTTTTATTTGTTGGTGACATTGTTGGAAGGAATGCCAGGAACTTTGTTCAAAAACAAATTGTAGATTTAAAATTACAATTACAACTTGATGCTATTATTATAAACGTTGAAAATGCTGCTGGTGGCTTTGGAGTAACACCAGCTATATGTGATGATTTTTTCAATGCTGGAGCAGATGTACTTACAACGGGTAACCATGTTTGGGACAAAAGAGAAATAATTTCTTATATTTCTAAAAATGAGAGACTTCTTCGACCAATGAATATGATTGATGGTACGCCAGGTATAGGGATAACTTCGATTAAAATAAATACAGGTACTATTGGTGTAGCTAACATTATGACAAATCTATTTATGTCAAGAACTGATCCAGTATTCAATAAGGTTCCAGAGATAATAAATAGTTTTAAATTAACTGAAAATGTTGACTTTGCCCTGGTAGATGTTCATGGGGAAGCATCGTCAGAAAAAATGGCTATCGGGTATGCTCTTGATGGAAATGTGTCTGCAGTTGTAGGCACTCACACACATGTTCCTACAGCAGATTATCAAATTTTAGAAAAGGGAACTGCCTACATAACTGATGTTGGTATGAGTGGAGATTACAACTCAATAATAGGCATGAACAAGCAGGATGCTTTAAATAGATTCATGTTTCCAAATAACAAAAAATCTAAACTTGAAGTTTCCTTAGGTGAACCTACTATGTGTGGGGTAATTATCGACACTCTCTCAAATGGTTTGAGTAAATCAATAAAACCTCTTAGGTTAGGTGGTAGACTAGAACAAACTATATTATAGTTGTATTAATTCATAAACTGTATTCAGGATAAATGAAATGGCTGGTCATTCAAAATTTAAAAATATAATGCATCGTAAAGGCGCTCAAGATGCAAAAAGAGCTAAAAAATTTGCTAGATTGACTAAAGAATTACAAGTAGCGGCTCGAAATGGAGTTGATCCTTCAAGTAATCCTAGGTTGAGATCTGCTCTTGCGGCGTGTAGAGCGGTAAATATGCCAAAAGACAATATAGAAAGAGTTATTAAAAAAGCTGAGTCTGGTGAAAACTCAAATTTAGAAGAAATAAGGTATGAAGGTTATGCGCCTGGCGGAGTTGCTCTAATTGTTGAAGCAGTTACAGATAACCGTAATAGGACAGCTGCTGAAGTAAGATCAGCTTTTGCTAAGTTCGGAGGTAATTTAGGAGAGACAGGATCAGTTTCCTTTATGTTTAGTAATATAGGGTATATTGTTTATAAAAATGATATTAAAAATGATGAGGAAATCTTAGAGATTGCGGTTGATATTGGTGCTGACGATGTGAATTCTGACGCAAATACCCATGAAATAATCACGTCCATTACTGAATTTAATAATGTAAGAGAGAAGCTTGACGATCTCTTGGGGACACCAGAGCAGGCGGAACTGGTTTGGCAACCTGAAAATTATATACAAATTGATGATGAACAAAGGGCTACTTCTATTTTGAAGTTAATTGATACATTAGATAATTGTGATGATGTTCAAGGTGTATATGGTAATTTTGAAATTAATGAAGATATTTTAAAGTTAATTTAAGTTTTAATAGGGCAATTGTTTTGCGTATAATTGGATTAGATCCTGGATTAAGGCATACTGGGTGGGGAATAATTGAACTAAAAAATAATAGATTACTCCATATTGATGATGGAAGAATTTCTCCGTCAACAAATTTAGATGAAGGTGATCGTCTTCTTATAATTAGAAATAAATTGAAAGAAATTGTTGATAATTATAACCCCAGTATTTCAGCTATAGAACAAATATTCGTAGGGTATGGAATGGGATCAAGTCTTAAGCTTGGAATGGCCAGAGGTGTTTCAATTTTAGTTTTAGCAGAAGCAAGTTTAAAAATTAAAGAGCTACCGCCAAAATTAGTAAAAAAAACTGTTACAGGTTATGGTTCAGCTTCAAAATCACAAATAAAGGCAATGGTTACAAAACTATTGGGAATTGAGCCCAAAAATGAAGATAGTTCAGATGCCTTGGCTGTTGCAATTTCTGCCCAACATATTGGATATAAGGAAATATCTTCCAACCTAGAAAATAAACAAAGTGGATTAGATTTAGCTATCGCAAAAGCTTTATTAAAAGATCAAAATGTATAATAATTTAAAAAATTTAATGAGATGAGAACAGATGATAGCCTCTCTTACTGGTAATTTAGCTTCAATAAGTAAATCTGAAATAATTCTAGAAGTTAATGGAGTTGGGTATCTATTAAATGTTTCGTCAAAATTAGTATCTTCTTTAGGTGAAATTGGATCAAAGCTATCAGTTTTTACTGATTTGCAAATCAAAGATGATAAAATATTGATGTATGGCTTTGCTACCTCTAATGAGCAAAGTTTTTTTAGGTTGTTACAATCAGTTCAAGGTATTGGCCCCAAGGCGGCTCTTTCCATCCTTTCTGCTTTAACCATAAATGAATTGGTTTTAGCTATAACATCAGGAGACAAGGCAATGATCTCAAGGGCTGAAGGTGTGGGGCCTAAAGTTGCCGCAAGGGTTACTGCTGAATTATCAGAAAAAGTTTCAAATATGCACTTGAATTTTGGAAACAATGACATCAGTAAAAATTTTCAGGAAAAAAACTCTAATGTTTTAAAATCTAATTTTCTGAATGAAGAAGATCAATTTTTCGATGTTGTTGAAGATACTATTTCTGCCTTAATAAATTTAGGTTATACACGTAGTGAGGTTTTTTCAGTAGTTATGGTTATTAAAAAGGACTTCAATCTTAAAAAAATCAATTTAGATTTTACCGTTAATGCTATAATACCTCTAGCTCTTAAAGAGTTGTCAAAGGTGGTGAAATGAGCGATCAACCAAAAAATATTGATAGACTAATAAATACTGAGGCTACAGAACAATCAGAAAATTTTGAGTTGAGCTTGAGACCTAAGAGATTAAGCGAATTTATTGGTCAGCCGCAAGTTCAAAAAAACCTCTCAACTTTTATATCAGCAGCTAGTTCAAGAAAAGAGGCTATGGATCATGCTTTACTATTTGGGCCGCCTGGACTTGGAAAAACAACGCTTGCTCAAATTATTTCTTATGAATTAGGTGTTGGTTTCAGGTCAACTTCTGGCCCAATTATAAATAAAGCTGGTGATTTAGCTGCTTTGCTTACTAATTTACAACCGAAAGATGTGTTATTCATTGATGAAATTCATCGCCTCGCCCCTAATATTGAAGAAATCCTATATCCAGCTATGGAGGATCTTCAATTAGACTTAATTATTGGTGAGGGTCCATCTGCAAGAACAATAAAAATTGATTTGCCGCCATTTACACTTGTGGGAGCAACAACAAGGTCAGGGCTATTAACAACTCCTCTTAGAGATAGATTTGGTATTCAAATTAGAATGGAGTTCTATAACTCGACTGATTTAGTAAGAATTTTGCTTAAGCTAGCTGAAAAGCTAAATGTTAACCTTGATGAAGGTGGAGCTCATGAAATTGCTAAACGTTCTCGTGGAACACCAAGAGTCGCCGGGAGATTGCTTAGACGAGTTAGAGATATTCTATCTGTATCTAATTTAAAAGTGATTGATAACAAATTCGCAGATAAAGCTTTGTCGCAGTTAGATGTTGATAAATCAGGTTTAGATGCAGTAGATAGAAAATATCTGAATGTAATTATAGAAAAATATCAAGGTGGCCCTGTAGGGCTTGATACATTATCAGCTATTTTATCCGAACAGAAGGATATGATAGAGGAAGTTATAGAGCCTTATCTACTACAACGTGGTTTAATTCAGAGATCTTCAAGAGGAAGATTTGTCTCAGCTTCTGGTTGGAGACATCTAGGCTTAACTCCACCAAAAAATGCAGAAGAACAATCTGATATGATGGACGCCTCAAAAAATTAAAATCCAGGATCTTATTTAACTTTATGCTAATTAATTTTAACAATTTAGACGGTAAAATAATTAATAATAAGCATTATTACCCTGTTAAAATATTTTACGAAGACACAGATGCTGGAGGCATAGTTTATCATAGTAATTATCTTAAATTTTTTGAAAGAGCTCGAACCTCATTATTAAATTTACTTAAAATAGATCAATTAAACATAAAGAAACAAGAAGATATAATATTAGTAGTTAGGAAGGCAGATATAACCTGGAATAAACCAGCAAAATTAAATGATACTCTGTTAATAGAGACATGCCTTAAATATGCCAAAAACTCTAGTATAACACTAGAGCAGAAAGCTTTTATAAATAATCAGAACCTAACTAGTGTGTTAGTAACTGGTGAGTTCCGAATAGTAGCTGTTGACAGTAATTTTAAAGTAAGGCGAATAAAAAATATTTTACAGGATATGTTTTTTACAAATAACAAATAAAAATTTTAAAAGGGCTTGAAAATGGATGAAGAAATTAAAACTCCAAATGTTGAAGTAGAAACAGTTTCTGAACAAACAGATCTTTCGCTTTTGGGTCTAATTTATGAAGCTGATTTTTTTGTTCAAATAATCATGTTATTACTTTTGTTGTCTTCTATTTGGTGTTGGACAATCATTATAAATAAATCAAGATTGTTTAGAAGAGAGAAGAAAATATCAAAATTATTCCAAGAATATTATGATAGTAACGAAGTTGATGATGATACTTTGCTAGATTTTTACAATAATAATTCTCAAAATCAGAAGAATGCCCAAGTTAACGTCTTCATTAAAGCCATGTTAGAATTTAACAAAATTCATACAAGCTCTTCTCACTCTGTAAGCAAAAACCATTTAAGTGAATTGGTTGAAAGAGTTCAATTAACTTTACAAATTATAGTTAACAGAGAAATAGAAAAATTAGAACAAGGTATGAGTTTTTTAGCATCCATTGGTTCTGTTGCACCATTTATAGGATTACTAGGAACTGTATGGGGTATTGTAAATGCTTTTCAATCGATTGCTATAACAAATAATACAAGTTTAGCAGTAGTCGCTCCAGGTATTGCTGAAGCACTATTTGCAACAGCTCTTGGTTTGCTAGCTGCTATACCGGCAGTTGCCGCTTATAATAAATACTCCAATGATTTAGAAAAAATTTCAAATAATTTAGAATATTTTATTTTTGAATTTACTTCCAAAAAAACTATAGAATTGGAAAGAAAATTTAATGTATAACCAAAAATTTCTTGTAAAAAATTCGCGTAAAAAGAATAAAGCCATTAGTCAGATTAATGTCACCCCATTTGTAGATGTGATGCTTGTTTTACTGATTGTGTTTATGATTACAGCGCCACTTTTGACTGTAGGTGTGTCCGTTGATTTGCCAAAAACAAAAGCAGCACAACTGAATTCAAAAGGAGATCCAATTATAATTAGCATTAAACAAAATGGGGAATTATATATTCAGGAAAGGGTAATTGAAGTTACTCAATTGTTACCCCGGTTAAAGGCAATATCATCGGGTAATAAAAACCTTAGAATTTATGTTCGTGGAGATAAGAGCGTTCCGTACGGCATAGTTTTAGAGACTATTGCAAGGATTAAAAGCTCTGGTTTTAAAAAGGTCGCGCTTGTAGCAAAGTTAGAAGATTAGTGAAATTATGGTGAGTTCAACTTTTATTTCTATAGGGTTACATGTTTCTATAATTATTATTGCTTATTTTGGTATGCCTAGTTTGAAAATCAGAGAACCTATTGAACAACCAATTGATATAGTTGAAGATACACCAATTAGTTCTCAAACATCTTTAAAATTAGGATCTGTAAAAGAAAGAAAAGAGACTAATGATAAAAAAGTGGAAGTAAAAGAAAAGAAAATTAAAAAGTCAGTCCCTCCGCCTCCGCCTCCGCCCGTACCTAGTAGAGAAATTATAGATAAAAAGAATAATGAATTAAAAAAGCTAAAAGACTTAAAAGAAATAGCAGAGATTATTAAAAAAAAACCAAAGCTAAATATTAATAAAAAAAAAGATGTCCCTAAAGCTGTTGCTAAACCAAAAAAAATTAAAAATCAAATTACGCCTAAAGTTATTGTCAAACCAGAAAAAATTAAAAATAAGCAAAAAGAAAATTTAGCAAAAGGCCTTCTTAATACTCTTGCAGAAGCAAAAATTAAGAATGATGAAGTAAAAAAAGAAAAAACTAAGAAAGAGGATATTTTAAAAACAATTAAAAAGTTGGCTGGTAACTCAAATAGATATGTTAAAGAAACTGCTCTAAATTTTAGTCAAACAGATATTGATAGAATTAGTAATCATGTAAAGAAGTTCTTCAATGTTTCATATGCAGCAAGTGAGGTTAATAAAGTAATACCCCTAAAAATTATTACTAACTTAGATGGGACAGTACAAAGTGTAACTATCATTGAAAAATCAAAATATATGAAAAATAAATTTTATAGAGCTGCTGCCGATGCAGCTAGAAGGGCTGTTCTTGATAGTTCACCTTTACCATTGCCGAAAGGTAAAGAAAAATTGTTTACTAATATTGTATTTGATTTCAATACATCCTTCATTAAGAGTTATTAATTGAATTTTTTTGATATGTTGCCATAATCCTGCCTCATAAAAGTAATTAAAGATAAATATTAAGAAATAAGTTTTTTCTTTGAGGTTTCGTTTTGAATAAAAGTTTGCGTCATATTTGCTCAAGGTTATTTATAATAACTTTTTGTATTATGATTTCTAAAGCTTATGCTGATGATATAAAGATAAAAATTAATTCTGGACAAATAGAACCTCTGCCAGTAGCTATCGCTGATTTTACTGGTCAAGATGGTAAATCAAATCAAATAGGTCGTCAAATTTCAGAGGTTATATCAAATAATTTGGTAGGTTCTGGACAATTTAAAGCTATAGAAAGTGCGGCCTTTATTGCTCCACCAACTAGTCCATCCGTAAGGCCAAATTTTTTAGATTGGTCACCCTTGGGAATTAAAGCACTAGTTACCGGTTCAGTAAAAAATATAAATAATGATGAAATAGAAGTAGAATTTAGATTATGGGATGTGGTAGCTGAAACGGACTTAATCGGTTTAAGACTTACTGTGGCTTCAAAAGCTTGGCGTAGAGTTGCTCATATTATTTCGGATGAAATTTTTGAAAGATTGTCTGGTGACAGTGGTTATTTTGATACAAGAATTGTATATGTTTCGGAATCTGGTCCTCAAAATAAGCGTTTAAAAAGACTTGCGATAATGGATCAAGATGGAGAAAATCATCAATACTTAACTGATGGAAGCTTTTTAGTATTAACTCCACGATTTTCTCCAACTAGTCAAGAAATCACTTATTTAGCTTACTTTAAAAATGAGCCAAGAGTATATATTTTTAACTTAGAAACAGGTCAACAGGAGCTTTTAGGTTCCTTCCCAGGCATGACATTTGCCCCTAGATTCTCACCTGCGGGTGATAAAATAATTATGAGTTTAGCTCAAAAGGGTATAACAGATATTTACACTATGAATTTAAATAATCAGGAAGTTAATAGATTAACTAATAGTTCTGCTATTGACACCTCTCCAAGTTATTCTCCAGATGGTAAGCAAATAATTTTTAATTCTGACCGTGGTGGATCGCAACAAATTTACATAATGGACTCAAATGGTAAAAACATTAAAAGAATTTCTTTTGGAAATGGAAGATATGCTACTCCAGTGTGGGCACCTAAGGGAGAGTTAATAGCATTTACAAAAATGCATAAGAATAAATTTTATATTGGAGTCATGGCTCCAGACGGTTCAGGTGAAAGATTGTTAGCTGAAGGGTACTTGGTTGAGGGACCAACATGGGCACCTAATGGCAGAGTACTAATGTATTTTAAACAAGACAAACCTATAGATGATGGAAAGAGTACAAATGTGAATCTGTATAAAATAGATATAACAGGTTTTAGAGAGACAAGGATAATTACTCCAAGTGATGGATCAGACCCTGCTTGGTCACCCCTGTTACCCAACTAAATAATAAGAGGACTAAAATAGGTTGAATTTAGGAATTAATTAAGATATTGTGCAATCGAAAAGAATTAGGAAGATTCATTTAAGGAGTTTGTAATGACTAAAAAATTATTTGCCATGTTAGGAACCTTAGCTCTACTCTCAGCATGTGAAACAGCATCACAAAAGGTTGTTAGTGGTTCAGCTACAACATCCTCCAGTAGTGGATCTGCCTCAAGTTCAGGATCAAGTTCAAGTTCAGTTGATAAAAAACAGAGCTTATTTGCTCAAGCTAAACAAACCGCTGCTGATAAATTAATTGCTGTTGGTGATAGAGTTCTGTTTGATTATGATTCAGCTGAATTAGACTCTAGCGCGAAAATATTACTAGACGCACAATCTAGGTTTCTAAGAGTTAATAGTGATTTGAATTTTATAATCGAAGGTCACTGTGATGAAAGAGGAACTCGTGAGTATAACCTAGCATTAGGTGAGCAAAGAGCAACTGCAGTTAGAGATTATCTTGTAATTCAAGGTATAGATCCTGACAGAATTAAGGTTATTTCTTATGGTAAAGAAAAGCCTGCTGTTGTTGGATCTAATAGTATGGCTTGGTCTAAAAATAGACGTGCCGTTACTATTATTGAATAAAATATAGATTTTTATCTCTACAGTTAATTTTTTATTTTGTATTTTAGCCATTAAGCTAAGAGTCATGCATGTTTAAGTTAATCCAATTTTTATTCTTAATATTTAATCCTTTTTTACTTTCTCCTGCGTTTTCACAAAGCATGGATGGTTTAAAAGAAATAGTTACTATTCAACAAGAAAAAATTGCTCGTATAGAAAATAATGTTAAAAATTTAATTGGTTCTTTTGAAAGCCTTTCAAACTCAAAAAGTATGGTTAAAGTTCCAGAGGATTTAGAAAATAAAATAAATACTATTAACCAAAAGTTGAATTTATTAGAGAACAATTTAAAAAATATTACAAATCTCTCTTACGATTTAGATTTTGCCCTTAAGCGTATAGAAAGACATTTAGAACTTACATCTATTAATAACGGAACCTTAAAACAAGGTGATAAAAATATTGTACAAAAACCTAGTTTTGTTGATGATAAAAATAATAATATTACAACTAAAAACCTTGAAAATAAAACAGAAGGCGTTTTAGGGTTTATAAAAGAACCAAGTTCTTCAAATTTAGAGAATAATACGGAAGGCAAACTTATAACTGAAGGGGATGCCAAGAAAGATAAATTATTAACAAAGTCCTCTCCTGAAGAAAATTTTAATATTGCATTAGATTATGCTGTTGCTCTTGACTTTATTAATGCTGAAAAAGCATTCAAAGAATTTTTAATAATACATAAGGATAGTGAAAAAGTTGCTGACGCTCAATATTGGTTAGGAAGAGCTTATTTTGCACAAGCTAAGTTTGAGGAAGCAGCTATAGCTTTGGCTGAATTTAATAGCGTATTTCCAGATGATTCAAGGTTTCAAGAAACAACACTATTAATTGCGGAATCTGCTGCAAATTTTGCTCCCCAAAATCAACTTTGCGATATATTAAAGCAGTCACTGGAGTTTATGATTAATCCTTCGGAAAAATTTATTACAAGAATTAACATTCTAAAGAATGAAAATAAATGTAATAATGAATGATTGACATCTTTAATTCAGAATTACTAAAACTTTTAATCCATCCAGTAAATAAACTATCAAAAAATTTCGTTATTGGCCTTTCTGGTGGAGTAGACTCAATGGTTCTACTTTACTTGATTAAGAGATTTTTAGATCATAACAAATCTATGAAAATCAATATTTTCCCCATAATAATTGATCATAATTTAAGGGTTGAATCTAGTACTGAAGCAGAAAACGTAAAAAGTATTTCAGAAGGAATAGGCTTCAAAACAACTATAAAAAAAATTGAAAAACAAAAACCTAATGGAAACATCCAGAGCTGGGCACGAGAAAATAGACGTGATCTATTATTTGAAAGTTGTTCTGATCTCTCTGCCAATTTACTATTAGCTCATCATTTGAATGATCAAGCAGAAACTCTGTATATGCGTTTTAGCAAAAACTCTGGTCTTGATGGTCTTTTAGGAATGAAAACAATAACTTTTTGGAATGGAATTTTTATATTAAGACCACTTTTAACTTTCTCTAAAGAAGAAATTGTTAGATACGCACAAAAGAATAATATTAAGTTTTTTGAAGACCCATCAAATTCATTTTTAAAATACGAAAGGGTAAGAGTAAGGCAAAAGTTAATTCAAATAAAGAGGAATAAATGGGAAAACGTATCTACAGATTTAAATAAATTTAGCATCATATGTAATAAATTAGTTACAAAGACTAACTTATTATTTGAAAATTGGTTAGAGAAAAATGTTTTATTAGATAAATGTGGAGTAGTTAGAGTTAATTATAAAAATGCACTAACGCTTTTTAAACAATCTGATCTATATTGTATTAAATTTTTTTCAAAAATAATTCAGACTGTAGGTGGAAAAAAATATTCTCCAAAACGTAGACAAGTATATGAGTTAACTAAAGCATTATTAAATAATCATTTTAAAAAACGAACTCTAGGAAATGTTTGTGTTTTGTATAATAAAGATCATATTTTTTTTATAAGAGAACAAAGACATCTTAATTATAACTTAGATATAAAAGTAAATAAAAAATATATTTTTGATGGTCGTTTCATTCTTATTAGTAATGTACCAGGCAAATTAATTTGCTCAGAAAAAATAAATTATAATAATATTTCGCCTAATAGCCCTTTTTATGAGTTTAAAAATTTAATTAATAAAACAATTCCTTGTCTCCAAACTCTTGAAGGTAAACTAGTCAAACCCCATTTAAATATTATTAATTCAAAAACCAATTCTAATGAAAGTATAAAAACCAATTCTTTTGGGCTTTACCTTATTAATAGAGTACTGATATAATTAAAACAAAATAAAAAGGGAAATGATGAATAATTTTGGAAAAAATATAGCTGTTTGGGTAATTATATCTTTGGTATTAATTGCTATTTTTAATGTCTTTCAAGGCAATTCGTCTAAATCATCAAACAATGCGATAGCTTATTCTGATTTTTTAGCAAGAGTTAATTCTGGTGAGGTCAGGGAAGTAAGTATCCAGGGAGATAAAATTTTTGGTTCATCTAATAGTGGCGTTCCATTTTATTCATTTATTCCAAAAGAAGATGAATTAGCAAATAAATTATCAGAGAAAGGAATCAAAGTTACAGCAGAACCAGCTGAAAGTGGTATGCCTGGAATCTTATCTGTTCTTATTTCATGGTTTCCGATGTTGCTCTTTATTGGTGTTTGGATTTTCTTTATGAAGCAAATGCAGGGTGGTGCAAAAGGAGCTATGGGCTTTGGAAAGTCAAAAGCTAAACTCCTTACTGAACACAGAGATAAGGTAACTTTCCGAGATGTTGCTGGTATTGACGAGGCTAAATCAGAGCTAGAAGAAGTTGTAGAGTTTTTAAAAGATCCAAGTAGGTTCCAAAAACTTGGTGGAAAAATTCCAAAAGGTGTCTTGCTAGTGGGTCCTCCAGGAACTGGTAAAACTTTGTTAGCTAAGGCAGTTGCTGGAGAAGCAGGTGTTCCCTTCTTTACAATATCTGGGTCTGATTTTGTTGAAATGTTTGTTGGTGTTGGCGCTTCAAGAGTAAGAGATATGTTTGAACAAGGAAAGAAAAATTCCCCCTGTATAATATTTATTGATGAAATTGATGCCATGGGAAGGCATAGAGGAGCCGGCCTTGGTGGAGGTAATGATGAAAGAGAACAGACACTTAATCAACTTCTTGTTGAAATGGATGGTTTTGAAAC
>TARA_B100001093_G_scaffold198293_1_pt1 | contig 12827 bp, 9 predicted proteins | sample TARA_B100001093 | Tara Oceans TARA_B100001093 (sample SAMEA2623116) | marine metagenome | biome: marine biome (ENVO:00000447); feature: surface water layer (ENVO:00002042); material: "saline water (ENVO:00002010), including plankton (ENVO:xxxxxxxx)" | depth 5 m
ATAGAACGTTGCGATGCCGTTGGGCAGTTCGCTTGCGGAACGATCGACGTGAATCGACACCATCAAGTCCGCATCGACGGAGTTCGCGAATTCTGCGAGCTCGGCCTCCGTCAATGCGGCGCCGGGTGATTGAGCCGGGCGGGTGAGCAAGACCTGAGTGCCGAGTGCGGCCAACCGACCTTCGACTCGCGTCGCGATGGCGTGACACATGTCCGCATCGACGAGACTGCCTGGATCGACGACGATCACCTTGTCCGCGACGCCGGTTTGCAAGTGGGTGAGGTGCACGTGCTCACGCAACTCCGCGGCATCGCCCCCGACCACCGTCCTGATGAGCCGATCGAACGCTCGAAAAGTTTCGGGTCCGCAGGTCCCGTCGGGTGACGCCCCTACCCCCGCTTGAAATTCCCGCAAGGCCGAGTCTGTGTCTGGTCCGAAGATGCCGTCGGCCCGCCCGGAGTCGAACCCGAGCTCCACCAATCGCCTCTGCAATTGGGCGACATCATCGCCGACCATCATGTGACCCGGCACATAGGAGAGCACTCGATCACCGAGTTGCCAGCGCGCCTCGTCGAGTCGGCGAAAGGTGTCGGGCCCGACGATGCCGTCGACGGTTATGCCACGTTCTTGCTGGAACGTTCGCACCGCGCGATCGAGTTCTTCATCGAACGGGGTGTCGGTGAGATCCCAACCAAGGGCGATGTCATCACACAGTCCGAGGTGCGCGAGCCGTGCGCGCACCTCCGCGACGGCCGCCCCGGACGAACCAAGGCGGAGCACGGTCCTACAAGTACTCGGCGAGGTCCGCGAGTAGCGCAGCCTTCGGCTTCGCACCGATGATGGTCTTCACGACCTCACCACCGGAGTAGACGTTCATCGTCGGGATCGATGTGATGCTGTAGGAAGCAGCAGTCTGCGGGTTTTCGTCGACATTCAATTTCGCGACGACGATGCTGTCGTTCTCGGACGCGATCTCTTCCAAAATGGGGGCGACCATCTTGCATGGGCCGCACCACTCCGCCCAGAAGTCGACAACGACGGGCTTCTCACTCATCAGGACATCGTCGGAAAACGAGGCATCACTGACAATCTTGGGGGCTCCCATGGTTACTCCTTGTGTGTTCGCGTGTATCGAGTGGTGATTCGGCAGTTCGGTCGTGTGTTGGTGGGTTCAGCCTACGCCGGGTCGCTTCCCGCCTACAGCCAGGAAGCGCTCGGCGGCACATCTATTGGTCCGCCAGGAAGCGCTCGGCGTCTAAGGCCGCCGAGCAGCCTGTTCCCGCCGCCGTGATCGCTTGACGGTAGGTGTGGTCAACCAGGTCTCCACAGGCGAAAACCCCCGGCAGGTTGGTGCGGGTGTTCGGCGCATCGACGAGGACGTAACCGTCGTCGTCGAGGTCGATCTGGCCAGCGATCAACTCGGAGCGGGGATCGTGGCCAATGGCGATGAACAAGCCGGTGACGGGGAGTTCTCGGGTGTCACCGGTGATGGTGTCCTCGATCATGATGCCGTTGACCTTGTCATCACCGAGCACATCCACTACCTGGGAATTCCACACAGGCTCGATCTTCTCGTTGGTCAGGACACGCTCCGCCATCACCTTGCTGGCACGCAACTCATCGCGCCGGTGGATGAGGTAGACCTTGTCGGCGAAGCGGGTGAGAAAGGTTGCTTCCTCCGCGGCCGTGTCTCCACCACCGACGACGGCAATTACCTGTTGACGGAAGAAGAAGCCGTCGCACGTCGCGCACCAGGAAACCCCGTGCCCTGACAGACGCTTCTCGTTGTCCAAACCAAGCTCCCGGTACCCCGAGCCCATGGCGAGGACCACTGTGTGGGCGGAGTGGGTGTTCCCCGAACCGTCGGTCACCGTCTTGATGTCCCCATTCAGATCTACCGCGGTCACATCGTCGGTGACGAGCTCAGCACCGAAACGTTCGGCCTGCTTACGCATTTCCTCCATCAACTGCGGACCCATGATCCCGTCCGCGAATCCCGGATAGTTCTCGACGTCCGTGGTGTTCATCAACGCACCACCGGCGGTGACCGACCCTTCGAAAACCAACGGATTCAACTGAGCCCGCGCGGCGTACACCGCGGCGGTATAACCGGCAGGACCGGACCCAACAATGATGAGGTTTCGAACATCGCCCACAGCGGTTGACTCCATAACGTGATTACTCAGCAACGGGTGAAGAATACCGTGAGGGAAATACCATGGGGGGTATACCCCCGGCAGGCGTGGTGGATAGCCGATTCCTCACAACTTGGGTTGTGAAACCACCGTGGTTGTCTATGGCGCCAAGGTGAAAGCAGCCTTGAACAGCGTCGGGTTATGACTCGGCTCTCGCATACCGCACGTCGGCTCGACGACATAGATGGTGGTGACGCCCATATCGGGACCCATGCTGCGCATCTGGTCTGCATTCATGGACAACATCTTGTTCATGTCCACCATGAACTCCGGAACGACGAGTAATCCGGCATCGATGCCATTGACGGATGCCCGGAGCACGAGCAGCGCTTGGGACGTTTCGACGGCGGTCACTTTTGTCACGCAATCACGAAGAACCTTCGGATCCGACGTCATGCCGTCTGTTGATGCATCCCACGTCTCCTCCGGCATCTCGAGCACGTCCGCAGGTTCGGTGATCCCGACACCGGTCAGAATCTCGTCCACCGTGTTGGCGATCTGCGCGGACGAAATGTCCTCGCCGAGATCCATGACCTTCTTGGCGGGGGGGATGAAGCCCGCCTGGACTACTTGCGGCGTCGGTACGGATACCGAATCCGCTCGTGCCAGGCCCTCCGACTCAACGGACTCGAGCGACTCGGCGAGCTCGGGGGCTTCGACTGCTTCATCGATCGTCTGACTCGCGACGGTTGCGGTGACCTCGTCTCCGGTGGGTTCGCCGAACAGTCCCCATACACTCGCCCCTACGGCGACACCGAGGGCAACGACACTCGCTGCGATGAGGGGTGTCGTCCAGCGGCTTCTCGGCAGACGTCTGCGGCCAGCGCTGCTGACGTCGCTGACGTACCCCTCAGTCTGAGCCCAGGTTGGATCCTCGGCATCGAGCACCGTGGTGATTCGCTCCCACACGTGGGCGGGCACAGGTTCGAATGGCTCTGCATCGACGGAAGCGGACCAGTCACGCAGCGTGTCGCGAACGGCGTCCTGGATGTCCGGGTCGAAGGCAGGGTCGCTTCCGGCGGGGCGGATCCCTTCTTCGGGGCTGCCCGCGGCGCCGCGATCGTTACCGTCCGCCACTGCCATCACCTCCCGTCGAATCCTCGATTGCCCTGCTGCCGGAGTCCGGGTTCGAACCCCCTCCATCACGTCCGACGGACGGCGGAAGGTGGTGGTTCCGTTCGACCGGCTCGGCTTTGGCGTCTGGGTCGATCGAATCCCGCAGGAATCCGAGGGATACCGCCAGACGCGCTCGGCCTCGAGAACACCTGCTTTTGATCGTCCCGGGCGGACAGTCGAGGAGAGCGGCTGCTTCCTCGACCGAGTACCCCTCGACGTCCACCAGAACGATCGCCTCTCGTTGGGATTCAGGCAACTCGGCCAGTGCTCGGGCGATGACGAGTTGGGTCTCGCGGGCGGCGATCGGGTCGCGCGGTACGCCGCCACGCCCGACCGGGGTCGCGGTTGTCGCTGCCTTTCCGAGGGCGTCGTCGTCAGGCAGCGGAACGCTGCTGCGGATGGAGCGTCGTCGCAGCCGATCCAGGCTGGCGTTCACCACGATTCGGTGCAGCCACGTGGTGACGGCCGACTCGCCGCGGAATTGGCTGGCGCGGCGGAAGGCGGACACCAGGGCGTCTTGCAGCGCGTCGGCGGCTTCGTCGGGGTCGCCGGTCGTACGAAGAGCCACCGCCCAGAGGCGGTCGCGGTGGCGTGCGATCAGGGTTCCGAAGGCGCTCGAGTCCCCCTCGATGTGGGCGTGCAGCAGATCTTTGTCGGTGGGTGGGTTCTCCAACGGTGCCGTCGCTGCCGTCACCGGCGGCACAGACTCGTTGGACACGACTTCGAGCCTACTGACCGCCGATGATCTCCTGCGGGTCGAGACCGGTGATGGACACCTGACGGATCCCCCCCTGATAGCGAGGGGATTCGCCGGTTGTCGATTCGGGGATCACCGGGAGACCGGTGAACCAGATGAGCACGTATTGACCGGTCACGGATCGCGGTGAGCGCAGGGTGATCTCAGGACCGGCATCGTTGACTGACGCAAAGTCGGTCCACAGATCCGGGTCATCCAGGATCTGATCCGCCACACGAATATCGACGTCGGTTCCGAATCCGACGAGGTCCAGATCGATCGTCGATAACTGTTTGGGGTTCCCGAGATCGACGATTATGCCAACGCCACCCTTGTCCCCGACGGTGGGAGATTTGTACTTGCGTGTCAACCATGCTGTTGTTCCATCCGCGTCGGCTGCCAACTCGGCGCGCTTGTTGCGTTCCTTACCGTCCACGCCGTCGGGTTGTCCGTCGTCGTTGTCGTCACCGAGCGGGTCGTACGAGCGGACATCCTCGACCGGGAGTACGGCGGTGAGTCCGGAATCGAACTCCTCCTCAAAAGGAACAGCACCGGTGTCCAGAATGGATTCACCAGCAACGACGTCTTGTTCCTCCACCACCGGCTCCCCGACAACCTGCTGCCACCCGAACCATGCGATGCCGGCCGTTAAGGCGACGCCGAAACCAACCGCGATCAAGCGGCCCGTGAAGCGCAGAAATCCGACGCGCCGTCGCGGAAGATCGGAATTTTGCTCGGTGGAGTCAGTAGAGGTTGTGGTGATGGCGGTCGTGGCAGCGGTGGCGGCCGTGCGCAGACGATCACCAACACTCGACGGGGAAGCCCCGGGGACTGGTGACAGGTAGTCCTCAGCGGATCCGGCGAGGGACGTGAAGGCGTTGACCGAGGTGATCGGCATTGAGCCGCGGGGGCGAGTCACCTGACGGACAGATCGGGTGACGAGATCATCAATCTCAGACGGCATTCCTGCCCGCACCCGGGACGGCATCGGGACTGTGCGACCAGCAGCGGGAGCGAGCGGAATGTGCACCAAGGAGGAGTCGATACCCAAGGCGGGCCAACGACCCGTGGTCATCGCGTACAGCACACAACCAAGACCGTCGACGTCGGCGTCTGGGGCGGCTGGATCGATGGGGCCGAAGAGACCAGCATCCACCGCTAACCCGCGAAGCCGAATCTCGCCGGCCTCCGTCCACAGCAGTGCGGTGGGTCGAAGTCGCCCGTGACCGATGTCGTGTCGAGCGCAGTTGGCGAGGGTGCGGGCAACTTCGGCGATGGTCTGCACGGCCACCGTGGGATCGAAGAGACCACCATTAGAGAGCCTGTCCGCGAGGTGCTGGCCGTGAGCCCATTCACTCACGATGGCGGTGCGGGCAGGGTCCCCGTCGCCGCCGGGAACATCCATGACATCGAGGATCCTTAACAAACGGCGATCGTCGACTAGGGCCGCGGCGCGCGCGGCACCCAGAACCCGGTTCAGTCGAGAGTCGTCCTTTCGGATCAACCGGATAGACACGGCACGGTCGAGAACATCATCGTGACCGCGCCACAACTCGGTCGGGAATTGTCGATAGCCGTCGAACTTCTCGGTGGGGGAATGCAGGCTGACGCGCTCGTGGAGGACGTAACGGTCGATGCGACCCCGGCCGCCAGCATCGCCTGCGTTCTTCGTTTCGTTCATCGGCGCACCACACGTGATTTCACCATGGCGACGGCGGCAGATACCTCGCGGACGCGCAGAAGCCACGCAGCCAAGAAGAAGGCGGGAACCCCGACGATAACCGCGGCCATGATGAGCACAAGCGACGTCAGTTGCGTGTTCAGACCGGCACTGATGAGCAGATCTAGGGTGGCGGTGCGGGTCAGGCCAGCCACAAAAACCGCAATACCTCCCGCGATGAGCAGGCGAAGCAAAACCCAGGCCGTCGCACCGGATTGCAGCGATCCGAGGCGGCGCGCCAGCCACCACCACAGCACGACGAAGCCGCACCAGTAGGCCAGGGCGTATCCGAGTGCGATGCCCGCGATTTGCGGACCGCCGGCGGACGTGACGCCGAGGTCCGTCAGGAAAGTGAAGAGCCACAGGACGAGGGCCAACATGATGACGGAGAAGATGACGGTGACCACGAACGGTGTTCTGGTGTCTTCCATGGCGTAGAAGCCGCGTAGAAGCACGTAGAACAACGTGAACGGCAAAAGCCCGATCATGAATATCGAGACAACGTCACCCATGACCGCCGCTTGGTTGGTGGTGGCTGCTCCGTAGCCGAACAAGAGGACGGAGACATCAGAGCCGAGAACGAACAGCATGGCTGTAATCGGAACAACCAACGCGGCGACCAGGCGCATGGCACCCGCGACGTCTTCCCCGACTTCCTTGAGTTTGCCTTCGTGGGCTAATCGACTCAAGGCAGGTAGCAACGCGGTCACGATCGAGATCGTGATGACGCTGTGCGGGAGCATAAACACCAGGTGCGCCTTCTGGTAGGTCGTAATGCCGGCTGCGGTGGCGCCGGAGGCTGCAGCATCGACGTTCGCTTGCGCCGCAAGGCGGGTGATGACGATGTAGGTGATCTGATTGACGAGAACCAAACCGACCGTCCAGCCCGCCAGTTTGGCAGCCTTGCCGAGCCCTTGGCCCTTCCAGTCGAAGCGCGGCCGCCACCGATAACCCGCCCGACGAAGGATAGGGACCAGAATCGCTGCCTGCACAACGACACCGGCCGTCGTGCCGATCCCCAGAAGCAACACTTGACCGGTGGTCAATGCTCCATCCGCAGCCGCCGATGTGCCCGCGACGATGATGAACAACACGAAGGTGGTGATGGCGACAATATTGTTCGCTATCGGTGCGAACATCGGCGCCCCGAAGGTGCCGCGAGCGTTGAGGACCTGACTCAACATCGTGTAGGCCCCGTAAAAGAAGATCTGCGGCAAACATAGACGCGCAAAGGCGACGGCGAGGTCGTACTGGCTCTGCGGATAATCCGCGGGCGTGTAGAGATTAACGATCCAGGGAGCAGCGACGACGGCAAGAATCGACAGGGCAAGCAGGACCGACCCGGTCAGTGTGATGAGACGGTCGGCGTAGGCGTTACCTCCGTCGTCGTCCTTCTCCATACGTCGAACCAACTGCGGAATGAACACGGCATTCAGGGCGCCGCCGACCACCAGGATGTAGATGATGGTCGGCAGGGAGTTGCCGAGCGAGTACGCGTCGGAGACGAGGTAGAAGCCAAGAGCGGCGGCGAGGGCAATGTCTCGCGAAATGCCCGTGATTCGCGAGACCACCGTCCCGGTGGCCATCACGGTGCTCGGTCCGAGCAGCGCCCTTGTTCTACTCATCGCTCACCCGTGGGCGGTGTGGATTGGTCGCTCATGTTGATGGTTGATTCGTTCGAGTCGACCGGATTGTTCGAGTTATCCGGATCGCTCGGATCATCAGAGTCGCGAGAACTCGATGACGCGCTCACGCTAGCGAGCCGGATCCGACGTGCCACTCCGATAACGACGAAGATCACGATCGCGATGAACGCGACGATGACGACCCATGCGGCTGCTCGGGCGTAGGCCGTGCTCACGACGTCGATCCGCGCGCCCTCCCCGAAAGCGGTGCCATCGGGGGTGAGTAGTTGCACGCGAACCGGGAGTGTGCTGCCGCCGACAACCCGCGCCTCTATGTCGACGCTCACCTTCTTGCCCGATTCCACTTGAATTCTCTGCAGCGGTTCGGATTCGAGCCGGATCGCTGGCGATGCCCGCAATTGCACTCCGACGGTGACGGTGCGGTCGAGTGAGTTCTCGATGGTGATCGGCACGCGACCACTGTCGCCAGAGAACGTCACGGTCCCTTCCGATAGGAGACCGATCTGCGCCACTCGCTCGCTGAGTTGGGTTGAGATGTTGTTCAGCAGAGCTGCTCCGGCGGTGGGTTCCGAGCGCCATGCAGCTGACTCGGCACGCAACAACGCGGCAGCGTAGGTGTCGGAAATACCGATGGGGTTATCAAGCACGCTCGTGAAGGCAGCGAGCTCGTCACTCGTGCGACGAACGTCCTGCATGTACGCGTCGGGTAACTCGGCTGCCTGTGCCTGCCTGCCGTAGCCCCGGCGATCACGGCGCAGGGGGTTGACCGGCTCGTCCAGGAGACCCGTGAGCGTCAACGGCGTCATCCATGGCGCAGTCACGGTCGCCCTGAGCAGTGCGTTAACCACGGTTCCCGAGGGATCCCAGCGAATATCGTCCGGCCCGACGACGACGGCCCGTGAAGCCGCGTCCTCGGGGATAGTGCCGGCGAGCACCCCGGATTCGGCGAGGAACGCCTGGCGAATCTCGATGGCGTCGGATCGATTTCGATGGGGCTCGGTGAGAAGAGCCGACATGCGGGGCTCGCGAAGCACGGCTTGCACAGCCCCCACGGAGGTGCTGAGCACTGCGCGGCCAGTGTTGGCGCCGGCGTAGGCGTCCCGGGCGGGAATCGCCCTGCCGGACAAGATGATGGTGCGCACGCCGGCGGAGGCGACAAGGTCGGCGGTTTCGGGGTCGATTCGTCCAAAGGGCGCCCAATACGTGCCACCGATCACCTGCTGATCGAGGACCGCGGACGACAGGGGTGCGGAGGAAGTGACGGCCCGCACGACGTCGGTGGGCATGCCGGCACGGTTGACGGCGGAGGCGTCGACGTCTGCGTACGGCAGCACACGCAGCACCGGCGATTTCGTGGCCGGTGGACGGGCGTCATCTAGTGCGTCGGTGAGCGAGGAAAGCCACGCGGTCGCTTCGTCGCTTCGATCACCGACGACCACCTGTCCGCCGCGAAGAATCTGGTAGCCGTCGGACATGCCTTGCACGGACTGCAGGAGAGCGGGGTCGGCGATCCAGTTAACCGACCGAGGTTGACGCGCCCCGGTTTCCACCAACGACGTCAGCCGGCCGCCGGGTGCGATGGCGTTCGGGGTTTGGCCGTCGAGGAAAACACCGTCGGCGTTTTGGGCGGGCCAGTCAGCCAATGGCCATAGCCACACCATCTGAAGGGGAGTCACCGGCTCGGGGAACCACGGAAGAAACGTTCGCAAGATGCCTTGACGCTCGTCCGCAGCCTCACCGGTGGCACCGCGGCGTGACCCGAGGACTTCGACGGCGAGCACATACACACCTGAGTCCGCGAGCGGTAAGTCCTTGAGGGGAATCCGGATAGCGAAGTCCACCTGACCTCGTGGGGGAATGGTCTCGCCGATATTGACCTGTGTCTCGTCCACGACGGCATCCGCCGGTTCTGGCCAGGAGTAGGGCGCAGTGCGATCCTCGAGTTGCTCCGGCGTCGGTTCTTGATTCACCGTGTCGAGTGGTGACTGGCGAACCCGGGTGATCTGCGATCGACGCGTCACCGGCTCGGACGACAAACGAAGCCGAATCACCACGTCGTCCATCGCCTTGGTTGTCGTGTTCACCACTCGACCCTCGACGCGGAGGCGGTCGTCAGGCCTCGGAACTACAGGAGTCAACCGATCGATGACGACGGTCACGGGCCGTGTGGCATCGGCCCGAGCGGGTGGCGCGAAAGTCGTGGCCGTGACAGCGACTCCCCCGAGTAATGAGTTCACGGCAATCACCGCCACAAGGGCGACGTGTATCCCTCGAGGTCGCGTTGATCGCGGCGACATGTGCGTCACCTAACTCGCGCTGGCGAGCAGTTTGGGCACGCGGGAGAGAAGTTCTCGCTCGTCAGCGTAGGAAAGGCGATCATCGAGTTCAGTGAAAGGGACCCAGGCAACCTCGTCGATCTCGGCATCGTCGTCGGTGAGTTCGCCACCCTCGGCGAACATCAGGAAGTGGTGAACGGTCTTGTGGATCCGGTACTCGGATGCTGTGAAGGTAAAGTCGATGACGCCCAAGGGTGCAATCACCCGGCCCACGATGCCCGTCTCTTCACCGACCTCGCGGATGGCCGCACGTTCGGCGGACTCCCCCTCCTCGATATGACCCTTTGGCAGGGACCACAACACGACACCGCGAGCGTTTCGACGCCCGATGAGGGCGGCCCGATGATCACCATCGAGAACCAGCCCTCCCGCGGAGGTCTCCTCGACGATCGGTAGGGGCATAAGGCGAGGATAAACCGCGGACGGGGCTAGCCTTATGTGTCGTGTCCGGAGATACCCCTCGTTCGTCAGCCGCCGGTGGGCCGCTGCAGGTGCTCCGTGAACAGGCGGTGGCGTCGCTGGCCCCTATCGAGAAGCCACTCCGACGGGTCGGAGGTCGCTTCGCGGATGCCGGATGGGAGATCGCGCTTGTCGGGGGCCCGGTGCGCGATGCACTGGTGGGGCGGTTGAGCTTTGAGACAGACCTTGACTTCACCACTAATGCGCAGCCCGAGCAGATCGTGGAGTTGTTGGAGGGTTGGGCGGAGGCCGTCTGGGACGTAGGCATTCGATTTGGAACAGTGGGTGCGCGCATCGATGGCCGCGAGGTGGAGATCACCACGTACCGGTCCGAGTCTTACGACGCTCAATCACGCAAACCCGAGGTTGCGTTCGGCAACAACCTCGCCGACGACCTCGCCCGCCGCGACTTCACGATGAACGCGATGGCGGTGACGTTGCCATCCATGGAATTCGTCGACCTGTTCGACGGGATCGTGGACCTAGCGGCGAGGCGCATTCGAACCCCGGGCACGGCGCAATCATCGTTCGACGACGATCCCCTACGGATGATGCGTGCAGCGCGGTTCGCATCGCAGCTGGATGCAACCGTCGATGCGGACGTCGTCGACGCGATGTCAGCACAGGCCGAGCGGATATCGATCGTTTCAGCCGAGCGCGTCCGCGAGGAGTTCTCGAAAATCGTTATGAGCGACCACCCTCGAGTCGGGTTGACACTTCTCGTGGACACTGGCATCGCCGACATCGTCCTTCCGGAACTTCCTCTACTGCGCCTCGAAGCGGACGAACACCATCACCATAAAGACGTCTACGAGCACACGTTGACGGTTCTTGAGCAGGCCATCACCCTCGAATCTGTCCACGAACCAACGTGTGAACCCGATCTGACGTTGCGCCTCGCGGCACTGCTGCACGACATCGGTAAACCCAAGACACGCAAGTTCGAAGACGGAGGACGAGTCAGCTTCCACCACCACGAGGTAGTGGGTGCGCGGATGACCAAGAAACGGATGCGGGAGTTGAGGTTCCCCAACGACCTCACCGATGACGTCGCCAAGCTCGTGGAGCTGCATCTGCGCTTTCACGGGTACGGAACAGGCGAATGGACGGATTCTGCGGTGCGACGGTACGTCCGTGATGCCGGTGATCAACTGGTTCGATTGCACAAACTGACACGTGCCGACAGCACGACGCGCAATCGCAAGCGAGCGCAGGCTCTGCAGAGCGCCTACAACGATCTAGAACAACGCATCGAACGCTTGTCGGAAGAAGAAGAACTCGCAGCCATGAGACCAGACCTCGATGGCGCCAAGATCATGGAAGTACTGGGCATTCCTCCCGGACCCTTGGTCGGCGAGGCCTACAACTTCCTTCTGGGGCTTCGCCTGGACCGGGGCCCGCTGGATGAGGAGCAGGCGGTTGAGGCGTTGCGGGCGTGGTGGGCGGCCCGAGAGAGCGGATGACCTACGTCGTGCTCGACGGCAGTGCGTCGCTGGGCCTGTGCTCGGGAGCGGAATCGTCCGGGGCGTGCATCAGGATCTGCGCGATGGTCAATACACCCAGGAGCAGGGCGGTCCAACCGAGCGTCCTCTCGAGCGTGACCGACCCGAAGGCGAAGACGGTGACCAGCCAGATCACTAGCAGACCCCACCGCACAAACGGTGCGTACTCACGCATCGGCCGGCCGATCGCCGCAAGGGCGGCCGGGAGTCGTTGACCGATCTCTACGAGCCCTTTGTCGATAGAGCCCCGCACCGTGGACGCCAAGCCCGTCGAGCCACAGAACCAACCCAGCACGATGACAACCGCGCCGAGTAGGAGCAACCCTTGAACGGCGAGAAGTAAGTACGTCAGAAGTTGGTTGTAGAAGGCCGCGGCAGCATTTTCGAAAAGTGACCCCGCGAACGAATTAACGAAACCCTCTTCGGCTCTACCCAGGAGATATTGAAGGGTGAGCGACCAAGTGACCACCGTGATGCCGACAGCGACGGTGGTGCGGGCCCGGCGGGTCGCCAAGAGCACCGACACCATGAACAGGCCGGCGGTGATCAGCAAGATCACGGCGAGGAACGGCGAGGTGAGGGAGTAGATCGCGCGTGCTTGAGCGAGTTCAGGGGAGTCGAGGAGGACGACCTGTGCGTCGGACTCCGGGATCGTGACGAGTCCGGCGATGTCGATCCCTTCGTCCACGAGGGAGGTTTGCACCTCTTGCAGGAGGGAGGAGATGTCGAGAACCAACTCATCACCGACGAATTGCACCGGGCCCGTCGGGTCCCCGGTGAGTGCTGCGATGAAGCCCTTCTGCGCGAGCTCGTTGATGCGTATCCATGCTTCCTGGAAGGCATCGGAGGTCACGAACTTGTCAACCGCCCCGCGGATGAGACCATCGATCCCAGCCTTGATCGGCCCTGAGAGCAGATTCGACAGGGCTTCGTTGGGAACGATCACACCGACGAGCCCGCTGGCCACCTGACTCGTGTCGACCTTCTCAATGATCGCGTCGCTGACCGTCTCCGAGACTGCTTGTTGGATCTCTGGATCCTCTGCGAGGGGTCCGACGGTATTGATGTATTGCTCGGGGTTCGCGATCGTCTCGTGACCCCAGTGACCGATGACGGC
>TARA_B100001093_G_scaffold116227_1_pt1 | contig 12822 bp, 10 predicted proteins | sample TARA_B100001093 | Tara Oceans TARA_B100001093 (sample SAMEA2623116) | marine metagenome | biome: marine biome (ENVO:00000447); feature: surface water layer (ENVO:00002042); material: "saline water (ENVO:00002010), including plankton (ENVO:xxxxxxxx)" | depth 5 m
TTACTCGAAGACTAACAATGAGTTTCTATCGTAAGATTCAATTTGCACTAGGTATTATTAGAAAGCCGAGACTGAAATTCCAGTAATTGAAAAAATTACTTCCACAAACCCAGGCTGTCTCTGAGGGCGTCCTCTAGGTTCTCATGCTCAAACTTGTAACCAGATGAGATTAATTTCTTTGGCACGACCTTAGTGCTCTCAGTAGTCAAAGCAACACCCATTTTGCCAAATAGGAACCATATTCCTAGCGGAGGAGTTGGCATAAATGCCGGGCGTCGTAACACCTTGCCCAGTGTCTTGGCAAATGTCTTTTGTTGCACAGGGTTTGGTGAACCAATGTTGAAGGCACCTTCGCAATCACCTTTCATTAACAGATGGTGGATTGAGTATATTTGGTCGTCCATTGAGACCCAACTGTACCATTGTTTGCCCCGGCCAATTGGCCCTCCTGCACCGAGTTTTGCCGGTAACAACATTTTTCCTAATGCGCCTCCGGTAGCATCCAAGACAATGCCAGTTCGCAAATTGATTGTCCGTACTCCAACATCTCTAGCGGCTTGGCAAGATTCTTCCCATCTAGCACAGGTGTCAGGTAAGAAACCTTCACCTGGCCTGGAGGTTTCATCTAATTCTTCATCGCCACGCTCACCGTACCAACCAACTGCGCTGGCAACTATGAATGCTTCAGGTTTTTTGGTTAGTTGGGTGATCGCATTTGCTAACAATGCAGTACTCTTTGTTCTGCTTTCTTCAATTAATTTCATTCGCTTCTTTGACCATCGTTTGTCGCCAATTCCTGCACCACCCAAGTGGATTATTGCATCGAAGCCTTCCAAAACATCATGATTAATTATCCCGACTTCTGGTTTCCAAACTAGTTCCTTTTCATCTTTCTTGGCTTTTCTTCTTACTAGTCGCCATACATCATGACCCCCAGTATCCAAAAAGGCAACTAATTGGCGACCAATTAAACCAGATGATCCGGCAACCAGGATTTTTTTGCGAGGCTTATCAGCAAAGTCTGCATGGCGTTTCAAATCTCTTTCTAGTCTAATTTCTCTGGCAGTAAACATTCTATGAAGACGTTTTTTTATCATTCTACCAGCGACGAGATTACCTAGGAAACCCATTGGTAATTTGTAGTGTACTTTGTCATGAATCAAAGCATTATTTTCCCCAACAGTCTCAAATTTATGGGTATGGTGCCAAGACTTGAAAGGTCCTTTGAGCATTTTATCTTCAAAAGAATGTGGCGGATTGTATCCTGTGTGCTGGGCAACCCAACTCATCTTTATTGGACCCATTGGGAATCTGAAGATTCGTTGCGAGCCTTCCTCTAGATTGTCGTCTGCTCGCACTTCTTCAGCGAGTTCCCATGGTGGCATAAGACGTCTAAACGCCCCTTTTCTCTCGTGCCATGCGAATGCTTCTTCAATGGTATTTTCAACTTCTGTTTTATGTTCGAAGACGATACTCATTTCATCTGCTCCTGTATTGTTGGAGGTATGGTTTCAGATTCATTTTTTTACGAGTTCTCTCGGATGACATGTATCTTATCTTACCAAATATGGCTCTTTCGGGGCCCCATGCTCTGTCATGTCTGCCAAGAACCCAAAATATTCCTGTGTAAGAATTGGGATCTCGGCCGTCCAGCGCATATTTATCGTTGAGTTCAATCATCCAATTGGCAGCTTGCTCTGGAGTTGATGCCCATTCAAGAATTCGCTTACCCCATAACATTCTCAGATAGTTGTGGATGATACCAGTTTGAGTTAATTGAATTTGAGCAGCATTCCATATTTCATCGTGGGTTTCTGCGTTTTCAATTTGGTCATATGTATATAGTACACGTTCATCATCGGAGTGCTCAGCAAGTGTCTTTTTTGCCCATTCTGGTATTGATTCGAATTTATTGTGATTTCTGTTATGATAGGCATTGTTGAAGCCAAGTTCTCGCCATGTTATTATTTGGTCGAGGAAACTTTCTACACCGGCAGATAATCCCCACCAGCCTTCTCTTGAGCCCTTTCTTGATGGGTCGATGTTATCTGGCGACCAATCATTTTGGTTGAGTATGCGTTCCACGATTTCAATAGAGGAGACATGGCCAAAATGCAACCAAGGCGATAACCCGCTAACAGCCGGGTTTTCCACATTGTTCCTGTCTGAGTGATATCTCTCTAGTCGGTCGGTCAGGAAATGCGCTAATTTTCTCATTGCAGTATTCCTGCCGCCTTGTGCCATTCTTACTGGCCCTACAGAGTGGTCAATATCTATCGCAGATAGTGCTTTTTTACCTACCGAGCCACCTTCAGAACATCTCCATAACCATTCAAATGGTGGGAGTTTAACAGAACAGTCCTTCATCACCGATTTAAACAACTTGTCACCCATCATTAGATCGGCTCCCTTTGGGATTGGATTTTGTTTAGGCCAGGTTTCTGGGCAGCGACTGAAATTTGCGTGTATCCACCGTCTAAAACCATGGGCAGTTGTGTGGGCGCTTTCAGTCCATGACATTGGAATAACTCCGTTTGAGTCACCAGCATACATCTTTACCGGAATTGATTTGCTTGCGGCGTTAATAGCCCTGCTTGGATAATAGGTGGGGAAGTCGTCGCTAACTACTATCTTGGCTCTTTTGGAAATTTCCTTTAACAGACCAATTGGGCCGCTCAACGGTGTTTCAACCCACGGAATGTAGCGGATGTTATTGTCTTTGAACACCGATACATTCTCAACCATCCCTTGAATCATGAAGGTTGCAATTCGATCGTTAGCAAATCTGTGGCTAGTTGATATTTCCTCGATTACCAATAGAGGAACTTCGTGTTCAATTGCCAACTTAGCGGCGAATTCTAGCGACGAGTTGTAGTTGAAACGTCGACTGGCAATCATCCAGTAAATAATGTATTCACCATTTTCATTTATTGGTTTGTCATTGGCTGACCTAATTCTGTCTGATTGGAAATCGCTCATTGTTTCACGCCTCCGTTTTGATGTAGCAAGTATGGGTATCCGCGCTGGTCTGAGTAATCAAGCGTTGAAAACGGAGTTTGGGCTAGCGCATTTTTTGCAATAGACTTCATCGCAGTGCTGACCCAATTTAGGTCGTCGAAGTCTTCGGCATTGATGAATTTGGTTTCTGCTATCTCGCTGGATGCGACAGGTGTTTGACCCTGTGCTAATTCTACGCTGTAGGCGATGAATACTGCTGGACCAATGTCGGTTAAGTTTTCACGAATAGCGTAGATGCCTGTGACCGATCCTTCGACGGCACATTCTTCCCGCAACTCCCGTAGTGCAGCATCTCGGGGGAGTTCTCCGTCGTCTACGTAGCCTTTGGGTAAGCCCCAATGGCCAGAATACCTTCCAGCAGCCTCTTTGACAAGAAGTACTGTGTTGTCTTTGACTATAACTGCAGCGACGCCCAAATCACATCTTACACTAGCCATGGTGAATAAATTATACTCTAACGATATAAAGCGGTGTTTACTGTCACACGGGAAAATAAACACTACATTATAACCAAAAGGGGTTGACAGGGGCTCATGGAAAGCGGAACCATTGACCCAATGCAAATTGAAGCTGACGCATTTTTACCGACCGAATACGGAAACTTTAGGATCCGTGTGATGGTCGATGAGAATGGATCAGAACATACCTTACTATCAGTAGGGTTAGACGACCGAACAACAACACCCCTGATCAGGATTCACTCAGAATGTCTGACAGGGGATGCCTTCACCTCGCTGAAGTGTGACTGTGGCCCACAACTTAAAGCATCGATGCAAAAGGTGCAAGAAGAGGGCTGCGGCGCTATTGTATACATGCGTCAGGAAGGCCGAGGAATCGGGTTGAATGAAAAAATCAAAGCGTACTCGTTACAAGACTTAGGCTACGATACACTCGATGCTAATACTATGCTTAATCATCCTGCAGATGCTAGAGACTACTCCTTTTGCGCCGAGATGCTCAAAAGGGTTGGTGTGAATAAGGTTAGACTGATGACTAATAATCCACTGAAAATAAAAGGTATGGTCGACAATGGCATCACCATCGAAACCAGAATATCTCACATCGAAGGTCTTGGTACATTTAACGAAGGCTATCTGTCTACCAAGGCAAAACGAATGGGCCACATTCTCCCATTCGTTTTTAATGAATAGGCTCGCTACCTGAAAATCGAGGTATTAGGATGTCAAAACAGCTAATTGGCCAAACGGCCCCAAATTTCACATTACAATCAAGTACCGGTGAGAGTATATCTCTTGCTGACTATGACGACAAGTGGAAAGTCTTGTTCTTCTATGCTAAAGATGGTTCACCAACATGCAAGCGTGGCTGCCTAAATTTCAAAGAGCAATATGAATTGTTTCAATCGTTAACACCTCCCGTTGAAATCATCGGTATAAGCGAAGATTCAGTCGAAGATCATCGCCGATTTAAGGAAGAACTCGACCTGCCGTTTCCTTTGCTTAGTGACCCGGAAAGAGAAGTATCAGAAGCTTACGGTGTTCCGCTGTTTTTAGGTAAATTCCCCGGTAAATCTTCATTCTTGGTTGCACCTGACCGAGAGATACACTACTGTTATGATTGGCTGTTCAGGCCTCGAAGACACGTGGCTAAAATTTTGAATACCTTGAGTAAATTATCTTCCGATGGTGATTAAATGGACTGGGTAGAATTATTCGAAGAAGCAGGCCTCACAGATAGAGAGGCCAAATCCTTGGTGCTTTTGTCATCCTCAAAGGAATTGAAAGCCAGTGATTTAGCAAAAAAGCTTGGCACAAATAGATTAGATGCATACAACTCACTATCGAGATTAACCCAAATAGGTCTAGTTAATGTTACAGCAGATAGGCCAATGAAGTTCTCATGCTCCTCTTTACCGGTGCTGTTCAAAAAACTAATCAAAGACCAGAAATCAAGAATCGATCGCACCACTAAAGCATTTGAGAATATCATGTCAGGAGCCACAGACGAGGCACTTGAAAGCGAATCACAGCAGGGCGATGCAAGCGCAAAATTTGCCGTACTAAAAGGCCGAGACCATATACAGAAGAGAATCGGAGAATTAGCCAATGAAGCAGATGGCCAATTAGTCCTATTCCTTGGTAAGTATGGAATTCTCCACATGTGCAGGTCACCATCAATAGAAGAAGTAAATTCAGCCGCAGAGCGAGGAGTAATGATCAAGGTTCTTGCTCAGTTGGACAAAAGAACTCTCAAGTTCTTTGACCAGTTACACGACTCAATAGAAATTCGTCATTCGGACGAAGTCAATTCCCTGGGCGTACTGAAAGACCAAAGTGATGTTATCCAATTTTTGTTTGTTGAACAAAACCCAGTGGGAAGAGGACGAGAAGATGCCGGACTGGTAGTTTCCTCAGAAGTGTTTGCTGCCTCACATTACGAATTTATGATGGCTATTTGGAACCGTGCTGTTGACTTTAACAGCGCCAAGAAACGGTTTACGGAAGAGAAAATAGTCGACCCACTTAGACTCACGGTTGGAGATGGCTCTTTCCTAGAACAGTTTAGAGATGCCTTGAATTTTAGCGGTGAATTGCCTGATGAAGACACACCATTCAATCCGGATTCGTTCTTGGCATCTAGCAGTGAAATAAACCAAGCTAGAGCCGCTTTACAAGACGGAACTGTGTTTAGCCTCCACCAACTTGGCATTGATATCAAAACAATGCTAAGACAAGTCGGTCACCGGATTGGTGAAGAGTTAGCCTTTAGCCTTCGCAAAATAGATGGGCACGTCGAATTTCTAAGTGAACTAATGGACTGGTGGGAATATGCTGGACTAGGAGAACTTGAGTATGACACAGTACCATTCTTCCACATTAAAGTAAACTTGACTCATCCGCCAGTAGAAAAAGCCGATGTACTTCCTCTTTGGGAACTAGACGATGGAATTATTGAAGGCGCTTTACGGTCAAGATATCCAGAAGATAGCAATGTAAGAATCAGGCGAGAAACAGCTCAAGGTGAGGATGAACTGTGGCGCTACACGCTTATTTTCGTCGATGACAGCGAAGACTGAGTCATACACGGTTTGATAAACCCAAAGCATGGTTTGGGTGTTATGCGAATGCTGACTTTCTTTAGGTTCATGCGCCAAATAATGCGCAAAAAGCCTGCTGATTTGGACTGGATCCAAAAGCAAGGATTGATGGCGGTAAAACTGGCGCAAATCTTCGCACTTAGGCCAGATCTTCTTGGTGAGGATAAGTGTAAACAACTTCAACAACTATACCAACATGCAGCATCTATTCCTCAAGAAGATTGGGAAGCGACTCTAAAAAGCAAAGCGATTCCAGGTTTCTTTGACAAATTCAAATCTATCGAAGAAAAGCCATTGGCAGCAGCATCAGTTGGACAAGTCCATCGGGCAGTATTACTCAACGGGGACCAAGTAGTAATCAAATTCGTCAAGCAAGCAAACGCTGTTAAATTTCGCAAAGAGGTAGACCGAATGAGGTCATGGTTACGTATTTTTTTAGTATTATCGCCAAGGTTGAGGAAAGTTGGCAATCCCATGGCTTTGTTGAATCACGTCGCTGACTACACTACTAGGGAACTTGACTTACGCAACGAGATTTTAGGTGCCAATGAATTAGCCAAAATCCAACAAGACATCTCTAAAGATTTTGCAACACCTCTACTTAGATTCCCGGAATATTATCCCGAGTTATCAAATGAAAATGTTCTTGTTTCTGAATTTATTGAAGGGATGTCGTTAGAAGAGGGCATTGAAAACAAATCTTTGAAGTGGGACACTTTGTTAGAATTGTTTAGAATTCATGGCGCATATCTGTTTGGAATTGGGACATTCCATGGTGACCTTCATCCAGGTAACTGCATAATCGATAAAGAAGGTAAATTTGTGTTCATAGATAACGGTGCTATTTGCCATGCGCCCGCATTTGTCAACCGTTCACTATTCAATTTCTTTGAACATCTGTCTAAACAAGAACTAGATGAAGCATTTATTGCACTACTTGACATGACAAGCCAGAAACCAACTGGGAAAAAGATGGAGAAGTACATGAGTAGAATGAGCGAGATTTACTTAGATTTTGAAAAGAAACCAGTTGGCGAGCAAAGCTTGACCAGAGTAATGATGCAAACTGTGCGAGCGGCTGTTGAATTAGCCAATGCTGAGTTTGGAGAAGAGGCATTCCCGATAATTAGGGCCCTGATGTATTTAGACGGCTTAGTTATCAGAACTCACCCGGATGCTCTATTGATTAAATCGATGGGGCCTTACTTAGACGAGTTCAAATTTAAATTAGGTCTTGATACAGCACCTGTATGAGTGGTCCAATGAGTGAGAGAATCGCAGTAATTGGTGCCGGTATATCCGGACTTTACTGTTCATACTTGTTAGAGGAAAAGGGATATGAGGTAGACCTATTCGAAAAATCCTCCAAAATTGGGGGAAGAATGGCTAGTGTAGAAAAGTCGGGGTTTATTCTTGACCGGGGATTTCATGTACTACAAACAGGGTATCCATTAGCGAGTTCTGTTTTTGATTATCAAGCGATGAATTGCCGCTCATTCCAACCCGGTGCACTGGTGATTGAAGCCCGTCCAAACAAATCAAAAATTTGGTGTTTTGCCGACCCTTTCCGCCGTCCGATAGCAGGAATTAAAGGTGCGATTAATTTTTTTACATCGCCATTTAATTTGCTTAGAGTTGGATTATTACGTTGGCACATTATGCGAACATCAGACCAAGATATTTTTTCCCAAACAGGACAACAAAGTACCCATGAATTTCTAATTTCAAGGGGCTTCTCACAGTCATTTATTGATAGATTCTTTTTACCTCTTTTTGGCGGAATATTTCTAGAATCAAGTCTAACAACCGACGCTCGAATGTTCAAATTTGTTTTTAAGAATATGTCTAGAGGAGATATGGTTTTGCCCAAGCAAGGCATTTCTGCTGTGCCAAATTACTTGTTTAATAAATTAAAGCATACCAAATTAAATCTCGGTGCAGATGTTGAAATAATTAACGATGGAGAAATAACGGTTGGCGGTAAGTCACAAAAATACTCTCGCGTTATCAAGGCATTTGAAGAGGCAGCAGGGAAAATCACTAGGTCGGTATGGACCATACATTTTTCAGCCCCCAAATCACCGTTAAAACAGAACTTCATTATGTTAAATTCTAATATTAAGACTAAAAATAACTTAATCTCACATTTAGCCGTGCCTTCAGACATCCAGCCCAGTTATGCGCCAGTGGATAAATCGTTGATTACCGTCACAATTGTTGGCCAGCAAGCTGAGGAAAAGGGCATCGATAGCCAAGACCAGATAACTAGTTCCGCCATCGATGAATTGACCGAATGGTTTGGTGATGAAGTAGATGCTTGGGAAATCCTTGATGTTCAGCACATTACCGCAGCCTTACCTGAATTATCTGCTAGCGATTTTGATAACATCAACCGGAACAACCCCTTTCTTGAATGTGGAGATCATACCTATCACGGCAGTGTTGAAGGTGCGCTACAATCTGCGGTAAAGTTGGTAAAAAACCTATGACAAAACGCCGCATGGAAGATTGATTATTCACTCATATATCACGGAATTAAACTCTCCTTTATATGTCAGTCTGATTGCACTAGCACCATGCAAGCCAAGGCTAAACCTACTACGATAATCGTCGGCGCTGGACCCGGTGGACTAGCAAGTGCAATGCTACTAGCCTATTCGGGAGTCGATGTAACAGTAATCGAAAAAGAAGACGCAGTTGGTGGCAGAACCAAATTAGTTCACAAAGACGGGTTTACCTACGATCGTGGGCCGACCTTCTTCCACTTCCCAGAAGTTATTGAACAAATTTTCCAAGCTGTCGGATTAGACGCTCACAAGGAACTAGAACTCATGCCGCTGATTGACCCCTCATACCGTTTGGTATTTGGCGCAGGCGGACACATCAACGCCACTAGTAACCTTGATTTGATGACCGAAAGAATCCGTGAACTATCTGGCGATAAAAACGCTCGTGGATTCGAAAAGTATGTCAAAGACAACCGCCTAAAATTGAACTTGTCCAAACAATGCCTACAAACACCGTGGACGGGTCCATCAAACCTGTTCACAAAAAGAGCCCTGCGAGTTGCCAAGGTACTGAAGCCTTGGGCATCAGTAGCAAGTGACTTGCGCAAGAACTTCGATGACGAAAGAATTCGTCTAGCCATGTCCTTTCAAACGAAATATCTCGGCATGAGTCCATTTCACGCACCATCCTTATTCACCATTCTAGCCTTCCTCGAGTATGAACACGGTATTTTCCATGCTAGAGGCGGACTCGGTTCAATTACTCCAAAATTGGCAAAGATTGCTGAAGGCTTTGGTGCGAAAATTAGAACCTCAACCCCAGTTAAAGAACTGATTTACGAAGGGAAAAACGTTATTGGAGTTAAACTCGAAGACGAGACCATTTACGCAGATAAAGTAGTAGTGAACGCAGATTTCGCCCACGCTATGACCACTTTGGTACCAAACGAAAAGCGTAAGAAATGGTCAAACAAGAAACTGGAAAAGAAAGGTTACTCTTGCTCCACTTACATGCTTTATCTTGGTATGGATAAAACCTATCCAGATATGCCTCATCACCAAATCTATGCGTCCCAACGCTACGAGGAAAACCTCAACGACATCACCAACCACAAAATCACTTGGGATGATCCGTCCCTGTATGTACAAAATGCCTGTGTGACCGACCCAGACATGGCACCTGAAGGTTGCTCAACCCTGTATGTTTTAGTTCCGGTACCAAACCAACATGAATCGATAAATTGGGAAGACATAAAAGACGAATATCGCGATATAGTAATTAAGCAAATGGCAAAATTAGGCTATGATGATGTTGCAGATCATATTGTATCAGAAACAATCGTTACTCCAGATGATTGGGGCGCCTCCGATATTTACCGAGGTGCTGTGTTTAATTTGACACACAATCTCGGTCAAATGCTGTGGAGAAGGCCTCAAAACAGATTTGAAGAGGCTAATAATTTGTACATCGTCGGCGGCGGTACCCATCCTGGTAGCGGACTGCCAACTATCTTTGAAAGTGCTAGAATCAGCAGTAAACTAATTTGTGCTGACCTTGGCTTAGACCCTGATTGGAATGGAGTCAGTAACTGGTTCCAAGATGTAAAAAAGCCGAAAGTAAAGGCCAAAGACTCCGTATCAGCAAACCGAAACCAAGCTACTGGTGAAGGTCATGCAGCCTAAACTTCTAACAATTTTGCTTTGTTTGACCATTGTAGTATGCGGCTGCACTGCCCCAATTCAAGAATCAATACAGACTGATGTACCCTTGCAGTTGTCATTTACTGCAGATACGCTTGATCGTTCTGAAGACGGCGGCTCGTTATTTGACCTGAAAGAAGAATTAGATTCTAAACCAGTGTTGATGCTTTGGATTGCAGCAGGATGCTCAGGGTGTCATGATTGGACCGACATGTTGCGTGAATCAATCAATAATGGCAGCATCAATACTTCTTCAGTTTCCATCATCAGTATGCACAGGTGGTCAGAAGTCGAATCACCAGCGGCGGTCATGAAGGCATTCGGCAATGATGATAACGACTCTTATTATACACCGTGGCCAATTATTCTGCCGGATGAATCAAGCAGGTTAACAGATTTTGAAACAGGTGAGACTACTCGGTTTTCGATAGTTGAAGGGTTTGGCAACCCAGTCACTCCAACCGTGCAACTAATCGGCCAAGATGGCATCAAAATGTGGCAATCAAAATCTTACTGGGCGAATTATACTATGGTCCAAGAAGCAATGGATGTTGTCAACAAAATAGCCAGTTGAAAATATGTATGAAATAATCAACCTCAAAGACTGTGCGCGTTAGGCATAGAATGTTCGCCCCCTCGGGGGAAGGCTGTGAGAACTTTGGGTGAAGGAATAAAACTGCCAGTAATCAACGGACTGGGTCGTACCAACCGTGTCGATAAATGGTGGACTCAGCCACTAGCCATGGGTTTTGCATTGACATTTGCACTAATCTACACCTTCTGGCGACTATTTTTACATGATACCGGTATTTCATACGACTTAGACGGGAGTACTGTCATGTCACCAATCTTCTCTCCTAACGTTCTAGAATGGGATTTATTTGGCTTATCTGCTTGGAACCATCCTCATTGGGTCAATGCAGCAATTCTAGTCTTGTGGATTCCATTTGGATTTAGAGGTACTTGCTACTACATGCGCAGGGTCTACTACAGGACCTTTTTTGCTAGCCCAACAGCTTGTTGGGTTGATGAACCTGATATCAACAAGAAACTAGGGTACAAGGGTGAGAAACGCGTTTTCATCCTTAACAACTTGCACAGATATTTTCTCTATGCGGCAATGATCATTATTGCGATTAAATGGTGGGACGTGACTCATACTCTAACGTTTGAAGGTGGTCAATATGGTTTCTCCATCGGTACCTTCATCATGGCTATAGAAGCATTTTTATTGACGATGTATGTTACATCTTGTCACGCTTTGAGACATCTCGCTGGTGGTGCACTAGATCGATGGACGACCGGAATTAGCAAAATTCGTGGCAGAATTTTTGACAAATTGAGCATTGCAAATAGGTCTCATGGTTTCTGGTTTTGGACTTCTCTTGCGTTCGTCTTTGTTGGCGATCTATGGGTTCTAGCTTACAATGAAGGTTATTTTACCGGACTTGCAGAATGGAATTTGATACTTTTTTGAGGTGAAAACATGACAGAAGATTACAAGAAATACGAATACGACGTCATCGTGATAGGTGCAGGTGGGGCAGGTCTTCGCGCCGCAATAGAAGCGGCTCGTAGCGGCGCTAAAACTGCTATTATCACTAAATCTCTGCTAGGCAAGGCACATACTGTAATGGCTGAAGGCGGTTGTGCTGCTGCGTTACAAAATGCAGATCCTCGTGACGGCTGGAAAGTACATTTCCATGACACAATGAAGGGTAGTAAATGGCTAGCCAATTGGCAAATGGCAGAGTATCACGCTAAAGAAGCACCAGATCGAGTTAGAGAATTAGAGCAATGGGGTGCGGTATTTGACAGAACACCAAAGAATCTAATCAACCAGCGTAATTTCGGTGGTCATACCTTCCCTAGACTTGCTCATGTTGGTGATGCTACTGGTCTTGAACTCATTCGTACACTGCAAGAAAGAGGCATCCACGAAGGTATTGACATATTTATGGAATATACTGTAAGGCACCTTCTCAAAGAAGGTGACAGAGTTACTGGTTGTGTTGCCTACACTAGAGTTGACGGAGACTTCCATGCATTTTCAGCCAAGTCTGTGGTCCTTGCGACTGGTGGAATCACTAGAGTTTGGTCAGTCTGCTCTGGTTCCTGGGAATATACCGGAGACGGTCACGCATTGGCCCTATGGGCAGGTGCCGAACTTAGAGACATGGAGTTTGTTCAATTCCATCCAACTGGAATGGTCTGGCCACCTTCTGTAAGAGGCATCCTGGTCACTGAAGGAGTTAGAGGTGAAGGTGGCAGGTTAACAAATTCTGAAGGTGATAGATTCATGTTTGACTACGTCCCTGAAATGTTTGCTGGAGACCACGCCGAAACTATAGAAGAGTCTGACCAATGGGTAGAAGAGATTGTTTCAGGAAAATTAGCCACGGTCAGGAGACCTCCCGAACTACTCACACGTGACGTAGTGTCCAAGGCCATTAACTCAGAAGTAAAGGCCGGTAGAGGCTCGCCGCACGGGGGGGCTTTCCTTGATATCTCACATCGTGGTGAAGAAGCAATTCTCAA
>TARA_B100001093_G_scaffold504194_1_pt1 | contig 12820 bp, 15 predicted proteins | sample TARA_B100001093 | Tara Oceans TARA_B100001093 (sample SAMEA2623116) | marine metagenome | biome: marine biome (ENVO:00000447); feature: surface water layer (ENVO:00002042); material: "saline water (ENVO:00002010), including plankton (ENVO:xxxxxxxx)" | depth 5 m
AACTTGAAAACAACGTTCAAGTTCTTTTAAAAGTCTGTGAAACATGTAAGGACTTTGAGCTTTTTATAAAAGATCCAACAATATCTTTTGAAACTCAAAAAGAAATTATAAAAAAAATGTCACAATTAATGAATTTTACTAAACAGTTTGAAGATTTTTTATTAGTACTATCTATAAATAAAAGGATTTTTTTTTTAAAACAGATAATGATAAGTTTTTTACGACTTTCTTCGGAAAAAAAAGGAGAGTTAAAAGCTCGTTTAATTTCCTCAAAAAATTTGACTGAAAAAGAGGTAAAAGATATAAGCGTAGAATTATCAAAATCTATTGGTTCTAAAATTAAATTTCAATTAAGCGTTGATAAAGACTTAATTGGTGGTTTTAAAATGCAACTCGGTAGTTTAATGATAGATACTTCTATTAAAAATAGATTAAAAAAATATGAAAAATTAATGCTTAGAAACTAAAATGCAAATCAATCCTTCAGAAATAACAAAATTACTTAAAGAACAAATAAAAAATTTTGGAGAAAAAGCTGAAATCTCAGAAATTGGAAAAGTTTTATCAGTTGGTGATGGAATAGCTAGGGTTTATGGCTTAGATAATGTAGAAGCCGGAGAAATGGTTGAATTTGAAGATAATTCTAAAGGAATGGCCTTAAACCTTGAAAGTGATAACGTAGGTGTTGTAATTTTTGGAGATGATAGAAAAATTAAAGAAGGAAGCACAGTAAAAAGAACCGGATCAATTGTTGATGTGCCAGTAGGCAAAGAATTACTTGGAAGGGTAGTTGATGGTCTTGGAAATCCTATTGATGGTAAAGGAAATTTAAGTGACAAAATAAAAAGACAACGAGTTGAAGTTAAAGCGCCCGGTATAATTCCAAGACAATCTGTAAGTGAGCCTATGCAAACTGGACTAAAAGCTATTGATACACTTATTCCAGTAGGAAGAGGTCAAAGAGAACTTATAATTGGAGATAGGCAAACAGGCAAAACAGCTGTTGCAATCGATGCAATAATAAATCAAAAATCTATCAATGAGTCTGAAGATGAAAGTAAAAAACTTTATTGTATTTATGTTGCCATTGGGCAAAAAAGATCCACTGTTGCTCAAATAGTTAAGACCTTAGACGATGCTGGGGCAATGAGTTATACTACTGTAGTTTCAGCTACAGCTTCTGACGCTGCACCTTTACAATTTTTAGCTCCTTACACGGGCTGCACAATTGGTGAATATTTTAGAGACAATGGAATGCATGCACTGATCATTTATGATGATCTGTCTAAACAAGCCGTAGCCTATAGACAAATGTCTCTTCTATTAAGAAGACCTCCAGGTAGAGAAGCTTATCCTGGTGACGTATTTTATTTACATAGTAGACTTCTTGAAAGAGCTGCAAAATTAAATGAAAAAAATGGAGGAGGGTCTCTTACCGCATTGCCAATCATAGAAACGCAAGCAGGTGATGTTTCTGCGTATATTCCAACTAATGTGATTTCAATTACTGATGGTCAAATATTTTTGGAAACAGAGCTATTTAATCAAGGGATTAGACCTGCGGTAAACGTTGGATTATCTGTTTCAAGAGTTGGATCAGCGGCTCAAACCAAAGCAATGAAAAAAGTTGCAGGTTCTATAAAGTTAGAACTTGCACAATATAGGGAGATGGCAGCTTTTGCTCAGTTTGGTTCTGATTTAGATGAATCAACACAAAAACTTTTAAATCGCGGATCTAAACTGACGGAATTATTAAAACAATATCAATATTCTCCTATGACTGTGGCAGAACAGGTAATCTCAGTATTTACTGGGGTTAAAGGATATTTAGATGATGTTGAACTAGATAAAATTAAATCTTTTGAAAATAATATTATTGAAAAAATAAAAAATGAAAATCCAAATATAATAGACGCAATCCAATCTTCTGGAAAACTTGATAAAGAAATTGAAGATTCTTTAATTCAAATTATCGAAAATTATAAAAAAAATGCCTAGTTTAGATGATTTAAAAAAAAGAATAGTAAGTGTAAAGTCTACTCAAAAAATAACTAAAGCTATGAAAATGGTCGCTGCAGCAAAATTAAAAAAAGCACAAGAAAACGCTGAAAAAGGTAGACCATATAGTGAAAAAATGAAAAATATAATTTTAAATTTATCTAACTCAATAAATGATCCACAAAATGCTCCTAAATTGTTAGTTGGATCAGGGAAAGACCAAGTTCATTTATGTGTAGTGATGACTGCTGATAAAGGGTTATGCGGAGGATTTAATTCAAATATTTGTAAATTAGCAAAAAATTACTTTGAAAAAATTTTAAGTGAAAAAAAAGAATTAAAAATTATTACAGTAGGCTCTAAGGGATTGGATCAAATAAAAAGAATTTATGGAAAATATATTATAAAGAGAATAAGCTTCAAGGATAAAAAGAAAATTTCATTTACTGAAGCTGGTTTAGTGAGTAAAGAGATACTAGATTTGTTTGAAAAAAAAGAATTTGATAAGTGTCTCTTATTTTACAATAAATTCAAGAACGTTATTACTCAAATTCCTCAATCGCAGCAAATAATTCCAGCTGAAAAAAATATAAATGAAAACTCAGAAAAAAATATCTTTTATGAATTCGAGCCTGAGGAGGATGAAATTTTAGAAGATCTTCTTCCTCAAAATATTACAACTCAAATTTTTAAAGCTTTTTTAGAAAATGCTGCAAGTGAACAAGGGTCTAGAATGACAGCTATGGATAATGCAACTAGAAATGCTGGAGATTTAGTAGATAAATTAACAATAAATTATAATAGAAGTAGACAAGCAGCTATTACTAAAGAACTTATAGAAATAATATCAGGGGCAGAAAGTTTATAAATGAGCAAAAAAGGAAAAATTACTCAACTTATCGGAGCAGTGGTAGATGTAAATTTTAGCGATGAACTTCCTGAAATTTACACAGCTTTAGAAGTTGACAACAAAGGAAGTAAACTAATACTCGAAGTAGCTCAGCACCTGGGGGAAAGCAGTGTAAGAACAATAGCTATGGATTCTACTGAAGGCTTAAAAAGAGGAGATTTAGTTACCGACACTGGAGCGCCTATAAGTGTACCAGTTGGTCCGGAAACTTTGGGTAGAATTATAAATGTTATTGGTCAACCCATTGATGAAAAAGGCGATGTAAAAACAAAAGAAAACTGGCCCATACACAGACAAGCTCCAAAATTTACTGAACAATCAACAGAAACAGAGATGCTAGTAACCGGTATTAAAGTTGTGGATCTTTTAGCACCATATGCAAAAGGTGGAAAAATTGGATTATTTGGGGGAGCTGGAGTTGGAAAAACTGTAACAATAATGGAACTAATTAATAATATAGCTAAAGCACATGGTGGCTTCTCAGTTTTTGCAGGAGTGGGTGAAAGAACTAGGGAAGGAAATGATTTGTACCATGAAATGATTGAGTCAGGAGTAATAAAAAAAGATGGAAAAGGTTCAAAAGCAGCTTTAGTTTATGGACAAATGAACGAACCCCCTGGAGCAAGAGCAAGAGTAGCATTGACTGGATTAACAGTTGCAGAATATTTTAGAGATAAAGAAGGTCAAGATGTTTTATTTTTTATTGATAATATTTTTCGATTTACTCAAGCTGGATCCGAGGTCTCTGCTTTATTAGGTAGAATACCCTCAGCTGTTGGGTATCAACCGACATTAGCAACAGATATGGGGAACTTGCAGGAAAGAATTACTTCTACAGAAAAAGGTTCAATTACTTCAGTTCAAGCTATATATGTACCAGCAGATGATTTAACAGATCCAGCACCAGCAACTTCATTTGCTCATTTAGACGCTACTACTGTTTTATCTAGACAAATAGCTGAATTAGGTATTTACCCTGCAGTTGATCCTTTGGACTCAACTTCAAGAATATTAGATCCAAGAATAGTTGGAGATGAGCATTACAGAGTAGCAAGAGAAGTACAAAGAATTCTACAAGCTTACAAATCTTTACAAGACATTATTGCAATTCTTGGAATGGATGAATTATCAGAAGAAGATAAACTTACTGTAGCTAGAGCTAGAAAAATACAAAGATTTCTGTCACAACCTTTTTTTGTAGCTGAAGTGTTTACTGGTTCTCCAGGAAAACTAGTGGAACTAGACTCTACAATAAAGGGATTTGATGCAATTTGTAAAGGAGAATATGATCATCTTCCCGAATCAGCTTTTTATATGGTAGGATCTATAGAAGAAGCAGTGGAAAAAGCAGAAAAAATGGCCAAAGATAATACAGCTTAATGACAAATACTTTTAATATAGAAATAATTAGCCCAGATAAAACTATTTTAAGCGCAGAAACTAGCCAAGTAACAATACCTGCTTTTGAGGGTTTAATGACAATATTAAAGGACCATATTTCGCTTATTACTTTTTTAAGACCTGGATTTTTAGAAATTCTTACAACTAGTAAAACTTTGTCTTATTATATTGAGGAAGGAACAGTAGAGTTTTACAAAAATAAACTATTAATTTTATCCTCTACTGTGAAAAATAAAAAAAATTTTTCCTCTAATGAGATAACTAAAAAATTAGAAGAAGCTCAAAAGATTGAAAATAATGATGCATTGAGTGATAAAGAAAAGTATAAATTGTCTTATAAAATAGACACACTAAAAAAAATTAAATAATTATTTCTTTTAATTCTATTAATAATTTTTCGTAAATATGTTTTTTAAAGTTAACAATTACTTTAGGTAAATCATGTATATCTATCCATTTCCAATCAATAAATTCTGGATTTTTCGTTTTAATATCAATTTCATTTTCTGTACCTAAAAATTTTACAATAAACCATTTTTGTTTTTGCCCCCTATACTTCCCTTTCCAAATTATGCCAAGCAAGTTATTCGGCAAATTATATTCTAACCAATAATCTAATTCCTTAATAACTTCGATATTTGTAATACTAGTTTCTTCTAATAATTCCCTTCGCATTGCATCGTTTAGACTTTCCCCAGGATTGACACCACCTTGAGGCATTTGCCATTTATCTGTGGGGTTGTCTCTTCTTTTTGCAACAAAAACTTCATTTTTTTGATTAAGAACTATTACACCTACACCTGTTCTCAAAGGTAGAATATTTTTTTGACTCATTACGAACTAAATAGATCTACAGCATACTTAAGCTGATTATCAGTATCTGTATTAATTTTAAAATTATTACCTTCTTCTTCAACTAAAATATCTGGTGTAACTCCAATTTCTGAAATAGATTTACCTGAAGGAAGGTAATATTTAGAAACTGTTAATCGAATTCCCCCACCGTTATTTAAAGGAATTATAGATTGAACTGAACCTTTACCATAAGTTTTTTCTCCTAAAATTATTGCTCTTTTATGATCTTTTAATGCTCCAGCAAGGATTTCAGAAGCTGAGGCAGATCCATTATTAACTATGACAATAATTGGTTTACCATTTATCCCATCCCCTTTTTTTGCAAAAAATTTTCTTGTTTCTGTTAGTTTTCTACCTTTTGTAGAAACAATTTCACCATCATTAAGAAAAAAATCTGTAATATTAATTGCTTGAGTTAGTAAACCTCCCGGATTATTTCGTAAGTCAATAATGTATCCAACGGGGGTATTTTTCTTTTCAAAATTTTTTATTTTCTTAAAGAATTGTTCATCACTATTTTCATTAAATGATTTAAGTTTTATATATGCAACATCATTTTGACTTCCTAATATTTTAGCGTCAATTGATTGCACCTCGATAATTTTTCTTGTCACGTTAAACTTCAAAGCTTTCTTTACTCCTTTGCGTCTAACTGTTAAATCTATACTAGTTCCAACTGGCCCTCTCATTAGTTCTACAGCTTCCATTAAAGATTTTCCCTGAACCTGAGTATTATTTATTTTGACAATATAATCACCAGCTTTTATACCTGCTTGAGATGCAGGAGTTCCATCAATTGGAGCAATAACTTTAACAACTCCTGACTCCATTCCAATCTCTATTCCTAATCCGCCAAATTCACCTTTAGTCTCCGTTCTCATACTCTTAAATAATTCTGGACTCATATAAGCAGAATAAGGATCAAGAGATTGTAGCAAACCATTAATAGCTGAGTCCATCACATTAGCTTGATCTACCTCTTCTACATATTCTTTCTTAATTTTTTCAAGAACTTCGCTAAATAAGTCAATCTTTTTAAATAATTCTTCTGAATTTTTTGAATGCGCTTGATTTAAGGTAAATATAAAAATTAAAACTAAGATAATTTTTTTTTTAATCATATTATTGCATTTTCTTTTGGAATTGGTTCGAGCCACATTTTTTCAAGAGAGTAAAAATCTCTTTTCTCAGGATGAAAAATATGTACAATTATATCAATAGCATCTACTAATTTCCAGTCACTACTATCTCTTCCCTCGATTCTACAATTTGTCATTCCTGATTTTTTAAGTTCAGTTACTAAAATTTCTGAAAGAGACTGTAAATGTCTAGACGATGTTCCAGAAGCAATTATCATATAATCAGCTATATAGGACTTATTTTTTAAATCTATAGAAATAATATTTTGAGCTTTATTTTTATCCAGTGTTTTCTCTATGAATTTTTTCATTGTTATTATTTTCATAAACTCTTTCATTTTAAATAAATTTTTCTTAATTTTGAAGAAGAAATATCAATTTTACTATTTTTAATATGTATAATTTTTGATTTATCTGAAAAAATGGATTTTATAGCTTTATTTGCTTTTTTATCAAATCCAGTTCGCTTAAAAACCACTATTCTACATAAAGAAATAATTTTTTTATAATTTTTCCATTTATGGAAATTAATTAAATTGTCTGAGCCAATTATTAAAAAAATTTTGATATTATTATTTTTTTTAAATAGGTATTTAACGACATCTATTATTCTAGATGAGTTTACTTTTCTTTCTAAGTATTGAATCTTTATTTTTTTATTTTTTTTTGTAATTTTTTTACATTTATTTATTCTTTCATTTAGAGAAAATAAAGATTTTTTTTTAAAAGGATTTTTTTTTGTAATTAACCAAATTAATTTTTTTAACTTTAATCTTTTTATACTTATATTACTTATTTTCAAATGCCCAATATGTGGAGGGTCAAAACTTCCACCAAGTATACCAATTAAATTATTTTCTAATTTAACCATTTTTTAAGATCTTATTATTCCTTTTCCAGAGAGAACGTATTTATAGGATGTCAATTGATTTATTCCTACAGGTCCTCTAGGCGGAAGTTTGTTAGTAGAAATACCAATCTCTCCACCAAAACCAAATTCCCCTCCATCAGCAAATTGCGTTGAAACATTATGAGTTGCTATGGAACTATTTATTCTGGATAAGAATATGTTTGCTGTTTTAGAATTATTAGTGATAATTCCGTCTGTGTGCATTGTTCCATATTTAAGAATATGCTCAATAGCTTGATTTACATTTGCTACAGATTTGATAGAAATAACTGGGGCGAGGTATTCAGTTTTCCAATCATTTTCTTTTGCATATTTAAATTTATTATTAAATAATTTGTTAATTTTCCTATCTAATCTTACTTCACATCCTGTTGAAATTAATTTATTTATGATTGGTATTCCGTGAGATTTAAGTACTTTTTTATTTATTAAAAGTGTTTCAACTGCACCACAAATACTTGTTCTTCTCATCTTAGCATTGATTACTATTTTTGTTGCCATATTAATGTTTGAGTTATTATCGACATATAAATGACATAAGCCTTCGAGATGCCCAATCACAGGAACTTTTGAGTATGTTTGAACTTTTTTTACAAGACCCTTACCTCCCCTTGGAACAATTACATCTATATAACTAGTCATATTTGATAATAAATATTTTACTAATATTCTATTTTTATTATTCACAAATTGAACACAGTTTTTATCAATATTATTTTTTTGCAAAGCTTCTCTAAAAAGACTCACGAGTATTTTATTTGTATTGAAAGCTTCAGAGCCACCTCTTAAAATTGCACAATTTCCAGATTTTAAGCACAGAGCGGCAACATCAGCTGTAACATTTGGTCTACTTTCATATATAATTCCTATTACACCAATAGATGTTGAGATTTTTTTTATTCTTAATCCTCCTGGGCGATTCCACTGACTCAAAATTTTTCCTATTGGACTCTTAAATTTTATTATTTCATTTATAGAATATCTAATAGCTTCTATTCTTTTTTCATTTATTATCAATCTGTCTATTAAATTTTTTCTTTTAGCCTTTTTTACATCTTTTATATTTTCTTTTATTATTAAATTTTTATCAATTTTAAGTAATCGATTATAATTTTTTAAGACAGATGTAATTTTACTTTCTTTAACTTTGCTTAATTTTTTAAAAGCAACTTTTGATCTAATTCCAATTTCTTTTAAGTACTTCATTTATAGTCCCACCATATCATCTTTATGCACTATCTCAGATTTACTAGAATAACCTAAAATATTTTTAATTTGATTGCTTTGCAAACCCTTAATTTTATTAATTTCCTCTGATGAAAAAGAGGAAAGACCTCTCGCTAAACTTTTTTCATTTTCGTCAACAATAAGAATATTTTCCCCTTTTGAAAATTTTCCAATTACTTCAGTTATTCCAGCTGCTAATAAACTTTTACCGTTTAATAAGGCTTTTGCTGCTCCATTATCAATAAATAATTTTCCATTTGAATTTAATGAACTTATTATCCATTTTTTTCTTGCATGGAGTGTTGAAATTTTTGGCTTAAAACAGGTATAAATTTTATTTTTAATCATCCTGCTAATTGGAAATTTATTTTTACCGTTAGCAATATACATGTAGCATCCTGAGTTTACACATATTCTTGCTGCATCCAACTTAGTAGCCATTCCACCAGAACCATAAAGATTCAAATTTTTGTCAACAAGATTGTAAATTTTATTATCTATATTTTCTACAACATTAATAAGCTTTTTTTTATTTTTTGTTTTATCGTATAAACCATCAGTGTCAGAAAGAATAATCAATGTATCTGCTCCTATAATTTGAGCCACTCTTGCAGCTAGTCTATCATTATCTCCATATTTAATTTCTGATGTTGCAGTTGTATCATTTTCATTTACTATAGGAATAGCTTTTAACTTAAATAAATTTTCAAACGTTCTCCTCACATTTAGAGCTCTTCTTCTTTGTTCTGTATCATCAGGTGTTATTAATATTTGTCCTGTTTTAAAATTATTTTTATTAAATATTTTTCTAAATTCACCTATTAAATTTATTTGTCCAACAGATGCAATTGCTTGACTCATTTCAAGTTTAATCTTTTTTTTTTTTATTTTTAAAAAGTTTTGTCCTATAGCAATTGCTCCAGAAGAAACTATAACGATATTGTTATTTTTTTTATATTTTTTTATATCTTTTATTAAACTGTTCACCCATTCTGTTTTAAATTTACCTTTGTTATCTACAACAGTCGAGGAGCCTAGTTTTATAACAGTAGTTTTTGATTTATTTATAAGCATTCTTTAGTAAAATTTTTTTTGTTTTAAGCAAATCTTTTTTAGAAAAAATTGAAATCACTTCAAAGCTTTTCTTTATTTTATTTTTAAATACCTTTAATTTTTTGTCTATATCTTTTTTATCCAACAAATCAGATTTATTGAAAAAAATAATTTCTTTTTTCTTATAAATTAAATTATTATATTTGGATAGTTCGTTTCTTATTTTAACATAATTATCTATTAAATTTTCTTCTGATAAGTCAATAAGATGAAGTAAAGTTTTACATCTTTCAATATGTCTTAAAAATTTATCTCCTAAACCAATTCCTTTATGTGCACCTTCCACTAATCCTGGTATATCTGCCAAAGTAATTTCTTTATTATCATAAAAAGATACTCCTAAGTTAGGATTAATTGTTGTAAATGGGTAGCTTGCAACTTTTGGTCTAGCTTTTGTTATAGCGGCTAGCAAGCTAGATTTTCCTGAATTAGGCATGCCAATTATTCCAACATCGGCAATGACTTTTAACTGCAACCAAATCCAAAACTCTTCTCCATTTTTTCCTGAAGTTTTTTTCTTAGGAGCCCTATTAGTCGAACTTTTAAATCTTACATTGCCTAAACCATGCTTTCCACCATGAGCTACTAAGTACTTCTCTTTATTTTTGGTAAAGTCGTAAATGAGAGTATTATTATCCTCCTCATACAACTGAGTTCCTACTGGAACTTTAATAATTAAGTCTTCTCCATTTGCGCCCGTTCTTTTTCTTTTTGCTCCGGCGCCTCCATCTCCAGCTTTAAAATGCTGAGTATACCTAAAGTCAATTAAAGTATTTAAATTTCTTTCTGACTCAAAAATAATAGACCCACCATCGCCACCATCACCACCATCAGGACCACCATATTCTATAAATTTTTCCCTTCGAAAATGTGCTGAACCAGAGCCACCATTACCAGCTTTTATATAAATTTTTGCTTGATCTAAAAATTTCATTTTGGATTATAAAATAACCTAAGTTATTTATGCTATTAATTTGGAACAACAGAAACAAAAGTTCTATTTAATTTAGCTTTTTTAAATTTGACCTTACCTTTTATAAGAGAAAATAAAGTATGATCTGTACCTATGCCAACGTTTTCCCCTGGATGTATTTTGGTTCCGCGTTGTCTAACTAGAATATTGCCTGGTAAAACTATTTGGTCACCATATTTTTTAACACCTAGGCGTCTACCTTTGCTATCTCGTCCGTTGCGGGATGATCCACCTGCTTTTTTTGTTGCCATAGTTAATACCTATTTTTTTTTAACCTTATCTTTTATTTTTTTTTCTTTTACAGGATCTTTTTTGGTTATCTCTTTTGTTTTTGCCTCTGCTATTAGTTTACCATCCTTAGATAAAATTTTTGTTATTTGAATTTTAGCATGCTTTTGTCTATGTCCATTTTTTTTTCTTGAATGTTTTCTTCTTCTTTTATGAAAAACTAAAACAGTCCTATCTTTAACATTTTCAAGTAACTTTGCTTCAACAACTGCCCCTTGTATAATAGGATCACCTATTTCTGTATTTTTGTTATCATTAACTAGTAAAACGTTTTTAAACTGTATAGTTTTTCCTTTATCAGCTTTAAGTTTTTCTACTTCAAGGATTTTACTTGCTGATACCTTGTATTGTTTTCCACCAGTTTCAAAAATTGCAAAGGACATAAGTTTTAAATAATAATTTAAGGCAATATAACTTGAAAGAATTTCAAGTCAAGATTTATGACGTTAAAATTCATCTTTTAATGTCCTTAATTTCTTGAAAATCTGTTCATCTGTAGAATTAATCATTCCTAGGTAGTTTTTTATGTCACTATTATCATATCTTAAGAATATATTTGTCTCTAATTCTTCTTTAATAGTAATTGGGAGTGTTGGAGCTTTATCTTTTAACCTACTATTTATCCATTCTGCTTTCTCAATAAGTTTGTTATTCTTAAAATCATATTTTTTACAAAATTTTAAATTATTCAACGTGTATTCATGTCCGCAATAAATTTTTGTCTCTTTAGGTAATATTTTCAACTTTTTAATTGATTGAAACATTTGCTCTAAGTTACCTTCAAATACTCTTCCACATCCTAGAGAGAACAACGTGTCTCCTGAAAACAATAAGCTATTTTTTTTTGAATAAATGGCTATGTGACCAATTGTATGACCAGGTACACTTATAATTTCAAAATTACAGTCACCAAATTTAAAATTATCTTTATCATCTATTAAAATATCAATACCCGGAATTTTGTCTTTTTCAATTTTTGGACCAATAATTTTTGAATTATATTTTTTTTTTAATAATAAATTTCCCCCCACATGATCAAAATGGTGATGAGTGTTAAATATATAATCAATTTTTTGATATTTTTTTGAAATAAAATTGTCTACTTTTTCAAACTCAGACGGATCTATTACACCTACTGTATTAGAATTTATATCAAAAATTACATAACTGTAATTATCTTTTAAACAAGGTATTATATCAACTTTTAACATCAGCTAATTAAAAAAATTCCAACTTCAGAAAATAAATTTTTAAGTTTTATGTTATTATTGTTTATTAGTGAAGTTTTATTATTATTAATTCCAATAATTTTTTTCATTTGAATATCTTTTTTCTTACACAGTTCATAGAAATCTTTAATGGTACACATATGCAAATTAGGAGTGTTGTACCACTTATGAGGAAGAGATTTAGTTTCTGGCATTCTTCCAAAAAAAAGAAGATTTGTTCTCACTTTCCAATAACCAAAATTCGGTATAGATACTATCGAAGCTTTACCAATTCTTAGAAGGTGCTCTAAAACAGTAACTGGACTATAAAAAGCTTGAAGTGTTTGACTTAAAATTACAAAATCAAAAGACTTGTCTGGAAATTGCCCCAGTTCTGTTTCGGCGTTTCCTTCAATTACCGATAAACCTTTTGAAATACATTTTTCAACATTTTCAACACTAAGCTCTAATCCTCTGACATCAATATTTTTTTCTTTAGACAATAAATTCATTAAAGTTCCATCTCCACAACCAACATCTAATACTCGTGAATTGCTTGGAAGGAGTTCAGCAATTATTTGAAATTCTCTTTTCATTTTTTAAAAACCTCGTAACTTGAGTTAATAAAACCATTAATTGTTGTTAAAAATTTTTGTTCTTTCAATAAAAACGTGTCATGACCTTTATCAGACTTGATTTCTGCAAAAGCAACGTTTGCTCCTGAAGCATTAAGAGCAATAACAATATCTTTACTTTGTTTAGTTGGATAAAGCCAATCAGAAGAAAAAGATATTATTA
>TARA_B100001093_G_scaffold517458_1_pt1 | contig 12796 bp, 10 predicted proteins | sample TARA_B100001093 | Tara Oceans TARA_B100001093 (sample SAMEA2623116) | marine metagenome | biome: marine biome (ENVO:00000447); feature: surface water layer (ENVO:00002042); material: "saline water (ENVO:00002010), including plankton (ENVO:xxxxxxxx)" | depth 5 m
CACGGCGACGACCATGATGACCACGGCGACGACCATGATGACCACGATGATGATAGCGAAGAACAATTCACACCAGAAGACGCGCTTGAACTCGCCGATTCAAACAACGACAGTCACATCTCTTGGGATGAATTCTATGCATCTTGGAATGATGATGGGGATGAAGATCATGATGACCATGATGAAGAACATCACGGCGTCTTCGTATTATTCCCTGATAACTGCATGCTCATGTATGCTGCTGAAGACGATATGCTGCCTGAAAACGCAACTGGATGGGACCTCACAACATCTGCAATGATGGGAGATGACTCACTCGAGCTCAATTACTCCGTTCATGAAACATTCGGCACAAGTGTAAGTGGAATCAATGGATTTGACGCTCCTGAGGACTATTCTTGGTGGTGGCAACTTATGCTCTGGAACGGAACAGAAAACAACACTGGCTGGGAAGTCAGCAATGTTGGCATTGACTCTGTAATGATTCCTGAAATGACAGAACACATTGCTTGGATGCCGCACTCCTCGAACATGTCGTATTTGCCAGACCTCAGTATGATGCATGACGAACATGATGACCATGGTGACCATGAGAGAACCTTCCACTGCAGTTCTACTGTTGGTGGCACTCCAGATACAGAAATTCCGTTCTCTCTAGTGAACGATGGCACTGAAGACTGTGGCGATGGTTCCGATGAACCACAAGACTTTGACGGTGATGGTAGTGTTGACAACTGGTTCGACTGTATGGATGGCTCAAACGTGTCTATGGAACTGGTTAATGACGGAAACGATGACTGTCCTGATGGCGATGATGAATCTCACGGCCATGATGACCATGATGACCATGGTGACATGGGCGTCTGTCACGACCCAGATACTCACGAAAATCATGACGAGTATTTGACAATGGCAACTTGTGAAGATGCTGGATATGTATGGATGGAAGATGGTCACGACGACCACGAGGGCGACTACTGCCACGACACAGCAACTCACGAAAACACAAACCACACCACTGAGGCAGACTGTGAAGCAGCAGGCCACATGTGGATGGAAGGAGACGATCATGATGACCATGAGGGCCATGACGAGCCTACAGAAGCTGAACTCATGGCAGCATTCAACGAATCTGATGCAAACGGCGACGGATTGTTGAACATCACTGAACTTGCTCCATTCATCGAAATGGTTGAGGAACTCCAAGAAGGCGACCATCACGAAGAAGATCACCATGCAGGCTACGTCACTATTCACATCAACGCTGAAGGTGACTATGGTTTCGCTCTACCAATGGATGTTGAATTCCACATCATGATGAGCGAGGGCGGTCATGACGACCATGCTGGCCATGATGACCATGATGACCATGCTGATGAAGACGGTGACCATGATGGCCACGCTGACGAAGAAGGCGACCATGATGGCCACGCTGACGAAGAAGGCGACCATGATGACCACGCTGACGAAGAAGGCGCTCTCGATTACGATCCTCACAGTTGGCTCAACCCACTTGCCTTCAAGGCACAAGTGAACGTTGTTCTCGATGGACTCACCACTGCTTTCCCTGCTGGAGAAGAAGTGTTCAAGGCAAACGCTGAGAATTACTCTGCTGGACTGAGCGCTCTCGACGTTGCATTCGATGCTGCTTTCGGAGAAGGTGGAGTTTGTATGGCCGGTGATTATCAAAAGACTGTTGCCGCTAACCACAACGCTTACTCATACATTGCAGTAGAATACGGAATCCAATTTATGACCGTTCACGGCCTTGACCCTGAAGGAGAACCTTCTCCTGAAGATGTCGCTAAGGTTGTCAACTTCATCAAGGAAGAAGGAATTACCGTTCTGTTTGTCGAAGAATACACTGACCAATCCTCAGTGCAAAGCATTATTGACGAAACCGGTGTTTCGATTCAAATCCTTTACACCATGGAAATGGCACCAAGTGACTCTTCAGACAATTACATGACAATGATGACAAAGAATCTCGAAAACCTCATTGCCGGTATCGGCTGTGTGTGAGACCTTTTTGCACACCATTGAACCATGTTGAATGGAGTTGAAGGAATGTCTATGGTTGACACAATGCCAGTGTTTTTGTGTCAACCGTATTCATTTCATCTCCCGTCTGCCTCTGAATCCTTTTCACGGAAAAGCACCAGCCAGGAGTGAACCTATTACGATACAACACTCTCATTGGAACTGCCTTGAGAGTTTGTTGTCATGAATGGGGGATAATTCTCGATTTCAGTAGGTCGATAGAATGATGACAAAACCGAATCAAATCTTGGATATCGAAGGTTTGTCAGTCAGCCGTTCTGGAAAAGTTGTTCTTTCCGAGGTCGATTTGAACGTTCAAAAAGGTGAATTTATTGGTTTGGTAGGGCCGAATGGTGGAGGAAAATCTACACTTCTCCTCTCTATTCTCGGAGTATTGAGACCGCAGCAAGGTTCGATTGAAATCTACAACGAGAAACCAATGTCGAGAAACATACTTGGCAGAATCGGTTGGGTTTCTCAAGCAGCGGCGGTCATGCCGAAAAATATTCGAATTACTGTACGTGAACTTGTCCGGTTGGGTACGTTGAACTCCGGGAACATGTTTTGGAGCTTCTTAGTAAAGAACAAAGAAACAGTTAACCAAGCAATAAAGATGGTTGGTTTAGAGGATGAAGCAGATACCGATATCGCTCGACTTTCAGGAGGTCAACGGCAACGCGCCGTCATTGCTCGCGCTCTAGCCTCGAATGCTGAATTTATCCTACTGGATGAGCCCCTTGTAGGTATTGACCGGGAATCTCGTAGTTTATTGTTAAAATTATTAGATGATCTTTGTCACGAAAAAGGAAAAACAATTCTGATGGTTTCACACGACCTAGCAGCGATACGTCAAACGACTCATCGTATGATTTATCTTGAAGAATCCATACGATTTGATGGACCTACTGAAGACTTTCCAGACCTTACAACTCTTGCAAATTTACGCGGAATCTCACCCGTTCATGGTGTTGAAGAGGAGAGTCGAACTCCAAAATCCATCATCAATACAGATGATGAAAGCGACCAAGCAAATGGAGGGAGCAAACTGTGAGGGACGCCATCAAGAGAGTCGCCATCTACATGTTGTTCTTGATATTCTTCTTAGGCATCACGCTCTCGTTTGTTTTACTCTTGATTAATGTGAAATTAGGTTCAACTGTTTTAGAGTTGATGAAACCTATACTTGAGTCTCTTGCGACAAAGGTTCCCGGAGAAATTTTCCCCTATTTTTTCACCATGGAAATGTTCCAACGGGCCCTCATTGCAGCCGTTATCGTAACGATCGTTGCAGGTTTACTCGGCTCGTTTTTGTTGATTCGTAATCTTGCCCTCATTGGCGATGGATTGGCACACGTCTCGTTCGGAGGTATTGCTTTTGCGATAGTAATGGGTACTGCTTTGGACGTACTCTGGTACGCCCTTCTCTTCTCTATTATTGCGTCAGTGTTAATCTATGAACTCCAGAGAAGAGAAATATTGACTGGTGATGCAGCAATAGCTGTATTTTTGACCGGCATGCTCTCCTTCGGGTTGGTTTTACTTCGCCTCGATACTTTCTTTGGCATCCCCCTCGAAGGAACCGGCTTTACAACCGATATCGAAGGATATCTGTTTGGTAGTTTACTTCTGGTTGATGAGGCGACGCTCAATTGGATTACGGCAGTTAGTGTTGTTTCCTTTTTCCTTCTCATAATTTTTTATTCAGCATTGCTTTCAACGACCATTGATCCGCTTGCTGCTCGCGTTCAAGGTATTCCTGAACATTTTATTGGCCTTGGCTTCATTATTGTCACGGCAGTTGTCGTCGTAAGCATGGTCAAAGTGATTGGTGCTTTACTTGTCACTGCGTTACTTGTCACTCCAGCCGCAACTGGGCAACTGGTGGGGCGTAGTTTCCGCTCCTGTATCCTCTGGACGCAATTTTTCGGACTCTCTGCGGTGCTTATTGGACTTTACATGTCAGCAGAACACGATACTGGAAGCGGAGCAATGATAGCGTTTGTCTCAGCTGTTATTTTCGGTGTAGTGCTTTTGTCTAAGGTCACCATTCTTAGTTTAATTAAGCCAAATGATAATCACTGAGCCACTTCAGTTTGATATTGATGAATACTCTTGATGTTCACCGCTGAACAATCATTGAGAAATAATTACTCTGCGGCTTGTTCTTCTTCATTCATATGAAGATAACCCGAGGCGATCAAACCGCCCATAAACAAGAATGGAGGGGCTAAAAAGGCCGCACCTGGCATCTCGTATCCTGTTGTAGGTAGCACGAAGAACATGGCCAAGAAAAAGACCGAGATGACTACGCCATTGGCCATGGCAAACTTTGCTTGGGCTGTTCCTTCAAGGACAAAGGCACAGGTAAGGCCCATAGCACCAAATCCACACATAAAGAGACCAAACAGTGCCTCCATTGCGAGTGCTTGTTCGTTTGCATTACCCTCGCCCCAAGCGCTTTCTGCCCAGGTTTCAGCGTTGATGTTGTTCTCGATTCCACCGATGAGAGCTATTGCTCCACAGATAATGTACCATATTTTCGGTTGAAAAATTGTTTTTGCGTCCATAATATTCACTTGTTGAATGTTACGCTTTCTCCTTACTACTTAGCCTTTCACTAAACCGCTGTGATAAAAATCACTCTTCTTCTTCATTTTCATCGTTGCTAAAGGCAGCGGGTGTCGTCTTCCAATCTAATTCATCAACCACCAGTTAAATGGGGTTTTCTCTTGAGATAGCAAGCGTCAAATTTTCCCATTCTTCAATCATCTGTTCACAAGGAATTACGACTCGCTCTCCATTATTCCATTTGATGAGAGTGTTTTGACGATAATCCATTCCTAAACAATCGATAATATTCTGTTCATACGCCCTTATCCAAGAAATTAAACCACGAACAAGTGCATTGCAATCATCCTTTTCTTCCTCCTTTGGGAGTCGAAATTCCTCCATCTCTAATTTCGACCAATAAGGGTTTTCAAGCGTTGAATTCTCCATGTATCTCGGTGTGAAATCGTATCGAGGAATGAAAATTCCACCGTAACGAATATCTCCATAAAAAGCACCACTTCCGCGCAATATAATACATCGTTCATTTGGTAATTGGAGTGAATATGCACTGTAATTTTTCCCTGAATCTTCGGGTGGTTTCGTACGTTGAAATCCATACTCGAGTAGCCAATTCCCTTCCTTTCGGCAAATATCACGGCCCCAGCACCATACTTGTTGGCTATACAGACTTCCAGCATGTGAAAGAACACCCTCATTTTGAGGAGATTTCACGGGCTGAAGAACGACCGTCATTGCATTACCTCTTGATTGAAAGAACGGATGCTACATTTGCCGTCATCCAAGAAGATGCTGCAGCGAGTTGTAACCAATCACCAGCGCTTCCGGGTAATGCCCCATCAGAGTAAACAAATACACTGACAATCCAGCACGCACTCGCAATTGTTTGCCCAAGCCATTCAAGGCTCAGCATCTTTTCCCTACGTGTTGGTTCACTCAGCACGTCAAACACTCCTGGCCACAACACGAGAGGTCATCCAGATACATCCCCCATGATCTGTAAGCATCTACAAATTCTTCAGTTGGCAAACCAAGCGATGAAGCAATGGCTTGTGCGACGATTGCGAAGCGTTGACGATACTTGAAGATAAAACAGAAAATATGTCCATCGTGACGTACTGAAGGCCCACATAGGAACATTCCAGGGAGGATGGTTGATTCATCACGTTCGGTAAGTGACGGGAACCCATCGTCTCTTTCTTCAAACAGGTGGGATACAAATTTGTGACTTCCATCAAATCCACTTGCAAGGAGGGGTTGGACATTTGATTGGAAGGTCTTACCATCCTGTGTTTTGACTTCATAGACGCCGTTTTCAAGAGTCACAGACTGGATTGTTGTTTCAGCAAACAAGTTCACATTTTCTCCAAAACTTGGATGTTCCATTCGCTCAAAAGAGAACGTAGACAACGCTATACTTGGGTCGGAACTTTCTGATGCCCACGGTCCATTGATGTCGAATACGCTTACTTTTTTACCACATTTTGCAAGATGGTAAGCAGCATCAATACCACTTTCATAGCCACCGATAATGAGGAAATCGTCACCTTCTAGATCGCCGTATTTTGCAACAGTGGATGTGTGGCGGCAGTGTTCACTGCCGTCAAAGAGGTTCAAAGAAGGGTATTGATATTCGCCAGCAGCCCAAATAACGTTTTTCGCTTCAAGAGTTATTTTTTCTGTTTCAATGACAAACAGGTCACCCTCTTTTTCGATTCCAAGAACATTGGTATCTTCAAGAAGAGGCAGTTCAAAGAACCCGGCAAGGTCTTGTAAATGCGAAGCGTATTCCTGTCCGGTAGGGTGCTCAACACGCATACTGAATGCTGGAGAAACACCAATCGCTATTGAATTCAAATCCAGCATTCCAATAGAGTTACTTGGAAATGACGGTGTAATGAATCGTGTTTCTTCAGGCCATGAAGCGAATGAAGAACCAACAGTATCTCGGTCTACCAAGAGAATGTTTTCAATTCCCGCCTGACCTAGAGCAATTGCAACTCCTACACCAGCAGCTCCAGCCCCTACGATGATGACATTAAACGGCTCACCACCTTCTTCGATTATTTTCGATTCTTCGGTTTGGACTTCAGTTTCACTCTCTGCCATGCTCCGCCCAATTTTAATAACAATTTAAAAAAACCTAATAATTGCCAAATCTGAAATTATTATTAATGGATTAAATGGAGTTTTTCAGCGCTTTTTAGAAACGCTTAATTCGCTACCGTAACGGAGGTTTCCAGTTTTTACGAGCATGATCTAAGAGGTGCCAGTAAAGCGTGGTAACGTTTGAATCCGGTGACATCAAGTCATGTTCAAACGATTGTATCTCGAAGGGTTGCGGGGCATTCTTCCAGCCTCTTTTGGCAAGAAGCGAAAGAGGGAATAAAGACAAAGCGGGACCGTTAATCGGTAAACTCCAGCGTGTTTTCCAAGGTCGTGACAGAACATTGTTTTCCATCAGAGCTTGTGAGATGTCATGCCATGAATTCCCTTTACCTGCTTTACGCTGAACCAACCAAGACGGATTGATTGAGGAGTCAAGAACATACCCTTGTTCTGCCAAAACAGTAGCCATCCACGGAGCAATGTATCCTCCTGGCGCTCGAAACCAAGGGCGAAAAGCATCGCCCGCATGCTGGGATATTTTTTCTGTTGCTTTGGCGAGGTCAGATGAAAAACCATCAGTATCTTCAGGCCACGCAGACCACGACTTGTGCCTCCATCCATGGCAACCGACTGTTATTCGCTGCCCGTGAGTCTTCAAGAGTTTGGAAAACCATTGTTCAAATTCATTACTCAAAAACAAATCACCTATGACAAATAAGGTGACTGGGAAGGTATTGGTCTCGAGCCAAGAAGAGAAACCATGCATCCCTTGAACAAATTTCTCGGAAAGGGTTTCTCTTAGTCCTGCTTCTGCAATTTGGTCATAAGTGTGTTTACTTCGAGTCGGATGTCCAGAATAACTCGGCACATGTCGCATATCGTCGAAGTCAACGGTGAGCCATGTGGCATTCAAGCCCTTTCACCTCGAGGTAAATCGAGGATATGCATTCGATGGGGAACAGTACGTTGCCCGATTTCAATGCCGATGAGTTGTTCGATGATCTCTCCATTCCACTCCTCACAAATGCGGTTTGCAGTCGCTAGGCCAGCTTCGTTATGCGGATGAACCGTAATTTCGATTCGAACAAACCCATCCTCTTCTATGGTTTTATCTTCCATCCATCGTAAGACTGTCTGTGTCGCTTCAATTGCAATACCTTGTCGCTGATAGGAAGAGCGAACCCAATAGCCAAGATTGTAGTGGGATTGCAGTAATTGCAATTCATCACCAAACCCAAGTAATCCAATGAACGCACCTTTTTCATCAGAACGAATCCACCAAAAATGCAAGCGGTCAACTTCTGCTTGGTTCTCAACATCAAACAACATATCACTTAATTGACCTTGAACATTAAACGACGCATCAAGCCAAGGGAAGGCTGTTTGTGCAGCATCAGGGTCTTCTTGATATGCTTCTAGGAGCAAGGGAAGAATCGATTTCCTCACCGGCACAAGTGTCATTCCAGGGCGGAACTCGAGTTCTGGAGTCATGGTAAATCCTCTATGACAAATGGGCCACAGCAGCCTCTACATGTTCGTTATTCGGGTGGACGTGTTTGGCCATTGCAAGTGTCCATTGCAAGTGTTCTTCGCGTCCGAGTTGTCGCATAGATGCACCAATGTGGAGCAACATATCGAGGTTGTTTTCTAAATGAGGGCCAAGAGCATCGAGCGTTTGAGCGGCTTCAGGGAGTTTGCCCGATTTGATGGCTTCTAAAATGGCCACGACTTCTCGATAGACTTGGCGCGGGTCCCATGGTTCTTGGGCAGGCCATGGCCAGATGCGGCTGTTGTGCTGAGGTTCAGGCGCAGGCGTGATTGGCGCATCATCCGGTAAGTTCGGTGTAACTGTCTCGGATTCAGAAACGTCTGGGAGTTCAGGTGTTGCTTGCTGAAGTTCGGGGATTTGAGGTGTCTCCACATGCGCAAGGGTGACTGAATCCATGGCGTCGGGTAACTCTGGCGTTGAGGCAGGGGCTGGGGCTGGAGCAGCGGCAATGGCCTGTGTGATTGGTAATGCCACAGTGTTGGCAGGCGATTGGCCAGCTAGGTCCGGCAGTTCTGGGGTGGAAGACGGAACTGTAGGGGCAGGCCCAACGCTGCCCATCAAATCATCATCACTCTCAGTTTTGACAGACGGTGAATACAACTTGCCTAAGCCTGTATGAATGGGTTCCATTTCCTCACCGAGCGGGTCCTCATCGCCCATGTCAAACACAACAGCGTTTGATGGAGCATCTGATACGTCCAATTCGACTTCCTCAGGAGTTTCAAATTCTACGGTTTGGGAGAGTGTTGGGGTGCTGCCACTGATGAATTGGAACGCATCTTCACCCTCTTGTTTTGAGTCTTCATATTGATCGATTTCAACTGAAACATCGTCCAATGACAAGACTGCTTCTACAGCGACTTCTTCTTCCTCAAGTTCTGCATGCTCCATCAATGTGTTCAGTAGTTCAGAACCGGTTGTTGCCGGGGTTGCCATGGGCTGGTCTCGGGGGGCTAAATCCATCGAATAATAGCATTGAACACAAGTTTCAACGCCATCTTCATTGACAAATTCGCAGTATGGGCAAACATTTGCCTCGTCTGAATTTCCATCTTTACGACGTCGAAACACACTGCCCACCAATGCGTCGTCCAATATTTTGGGTTTAATACATGGGGTATCTCGACTCACTCACACTTCATTGTTGAAGGCATACGCTGATGGGGTACACCGTTTTGCGTCATCTATGGAGGAGCGAGGCAAAGTACATCGGATGAACAGCAGCGCTGCTCAAAAAAAGGCCGATAAAGAACTCGCTGAGGAAATGCCTCTCAAGTGGCAACGTGGCCAAGATCACCTTTCACGTTTCACGAAACTCATCCGCCGTGAACTTGATGATGAAACAGCAATGGTTGAAGAGCGCTGGAAAAAATGGAGTAAGAAGCGATTGTTGGCTGCAGGACTGACACTGTTCGATTTGACTGGGCGGGTCCAAGGTCGATTTTTTGGTGAACCTATCCTTGTTTTTGAAAACAAAACCCGTTCTCGCCTCCCGATTCATCGATTTGGCCACGGCGATATTGTCCTCATATCCCGAGCGCGACCTTGGGGTGAAAAAGTGGTTGAAGGAATTGTTCTTGACCGTGGTCCGACACGTATTCGAGTGGTCGTAGCAGACAAACCAAGTGATTTGAAAAAAGGAACATGGCGCCTTGACAGAGGGGCAAATCGCGTAGCGCATGACCGAATGCATGAGGCGCTTACGACGTTTCATTCCTCCGAAGCAGACAGCGGAACCGTTCTTCGTGATGTGTTGCTCGGCGCTTTGCATGATATTTCTGCTTCAGCACAACGCCCTCCTGAGATTCGTGGTCAGAAGCGACACGGCCCACTCGGAATTGGGAAGATGCAACTGAACGAATCCCAAGAAACCGCAATTGAGGCGGCTTTAGCTCAACGTCTTACTTTGATTCAAGGGCCTCCAGGGACTGGAAAAACACACACAGCTATACGTCTTCTTACCGCTTTTGCGCGAATGGGCCGAGGGCCAATACTTGCCACAGCAGAATCGAATGTAGCTGTCGATAATCTGCTTGAGGGTTTGCTGGAAATGAACATCAAAGCCGTTCGGATTGGCCGGCCAGTCAAGGTACGTGAAAACCTCCGAGAAGCCACACTCGATGCCCGGATTGAGCAACACCCTATGCAAGAAGAATTGCAATTTATCCGTGAACAAAACGACGAATTACGACGTAATCTTACCGGCTTAAAAGGCAAGGAAAAGGGGTTAGCACATCGTGATGTCAATCGAAATTTCAAGGAAATCCGTCAGATAGAAGGAAACATGATTTCGGCAGTTCTTGATGAGGCTGAAGTGATTTGTGCGACAACAATCGGAGTTGGGCATAATCTGCTTGGAGACCGTAAATTTCCAGTTATTCTGATGGATGAAGCAACCCAAGCCAGTGAGCCAAGTGCATTGGTTCCCATTACTCGGGGATGCCGGCAACTGATTCTCGTGGGCGACCACAAGCAACTTCCACCAACAGTCATCAGCAAGGTTGCAGAAGATGGCGGTCTTGGTCGTTCCTTGTTTGAACGTCTTATTGAATGCGGATTAGAAGCACATATGCTGACTACTCAATATCGTATGCACCCAACCATACGAGAATATCCAAGTACGAAATTTTACGATGGCCGATTGGAAGATGGTTGTACTTCTGACCAGCGACCACCTGCTGCCGGGTTTTTGTGGCCAGATTGGGATCATCCTGTTGCATTTGTCCCAGTTGAAGGCAGCGAGATTGTAGATGAAGAAAGCAGCAGTAAATCAAATCTTGATGAGGCTGCTAAGGTACTTTCGATTGTTAATGATCTCTTGAGCGCTGGAGACCTTACGCCCTCAGATATCGGAGTAATCACTCCATACAATGGGCAGGTGCGTCTCCTGGCCGATCTCTTCGACCAAGCCGGTGGGCGTGAAGAAAACGAACCGTATTCGGGTCTTGAAATTAAGAGTGTAGATGGATACCAGGGTAGAGAGAAAGAAGTCATCGTCTTTTCTGCAGTACGTGCAAACGATGACGGCAATATTGGATTCTTGAAAGACCGTCGTCGCCTCAACGTGGCTTTAACCCGAGCGAAGAGAGGATTAATCGTCCTCGGCAATTTGAAAACACTTCGACATGATGGAACTTGGCGTGCATGGTTGGACTGGGCTGAAGAGAGAAACCTCATGGCTTGGCACATCACACACGGCTAAGAGATTTAACCAACACTTGACAAAGGACAGTCGTTACCCGTAACTATGGCAGACGACCCAGTCGGTATCTATCAGGGGGGCGGGACTCTTGCTCAAGCAGTCTTATCTTCAGCCCCTGAAGGCATGCTGATTGCTCCAGCATGGAAACGTGTTGCTGCTTTCATGCTCGATGTGGTCGTCTTGACGTTAGTTCTGCATTTTTTAACTGGGCAGAAATTGATGTTTTACTTGATGAGTTATTCATTACTCACTGAAGGGTCACGATATGCTGCAGCATTTTTGGTTAATTGGGGGTTGTTTTTCGGCGCCCACTATCTTTACTTCAAATACACCGGGCGTGCATTCGGGCGTAGTTTCGCTCAACGAGGCTTTCGAATTGCAATCGTCCACGACAACGGCACTCTGCTCGAACAACACCACTGGGGGCCACGCGCCTTTGGCAAACTGATCTATCTTCTCCCCGTAGTTGGAATTCTGTGGTTTGGTCTCCGAGATGCAATGCGCGGTCGTTCCAAAGATGCAGAGTATCGAACTTCGTTGGATATCAAAAATCATACCGTGGCCGCAGTAGACTGGTCTTTGCCCTCTGAAACCCGTCTTAGGCTACGATAAACCGTGACTGCTGCAACATTGAGTTGAAGTAGGATTTTGTAGAGTGACCTCTACGGTGACAATCATGAGTGACGACCATACTGCTCGAGCGGCTTCTCTTGAAGCACGATTATCTTCAGTTCAAATGGAGATTGATGACGATGATGAAGACGTTATTCTCGTCTCGGTAGATATGACCAATGAAGCAGTTGCTCCGCTCGGTGGATTGGAAGTTCACGTTCTAACCAGCGATGGTAAGAAAGTTGAATCGGAATCAGGAATTAGTTCGCTTGGACCAGGATTGACTCGGAACTTTTCATTTGAATTCCCTCTTGAAAAAGGGACATGGACTTTTTCAGTTTCAGGAGCAGGGCAATCCCTCTCTTTGGGCCCCTATGATGCTGATTTCACCTTTGAAGCGGAACAAGGTCGAGCATTTGGGAACGCGATTGGCTCCACTTTGTTTAGTGGCGCTTTTGATGCCAATCTAGACTCATTCGGTCAAACAGCAGAACGCGAGATTATCGATCCTTCATCGGTTGTTTTGACTTCATACAGCGGTGAAAACGCTGCTGGCGGTTCGACTAGAATTTCACTTGGAGAAGATAAAGTCGAGACCAAGAAAGAATCGAAAGACGGACCCCGCACTCCTCCTTGGGAGAAAAAGAGTGTATCAGAACCCGCACCTGTTGAGCAACCAAGCCCTGCTGGAGATTTACTTCTTCAAGCAGCACAAG
>TARA_B100001093_G_scaffold85312_1_pt1 | contig 12768 bp, 15 predicted proteins | sample TARA_B100001093 | Tara Oceans TARA_B100001093 (sample SAMEA2623116) | marine metagenome | biome: marine biome (ENVO:00000447); feature: surface water layer (ENVO:00002042); material: "saline water (ENVO:00002010), including plankton (ENVO:xxxxxxxx)" | depth 5 m
GATATAAGAAATCACAATTTAATATTGGTCAGGCAGGAAACGGATCTGTTGAACTTAAGACTGGTGCCGATAGTGGACTTGATGCTGACTTATTAGATGGACAGCAAGGTAATTACTATACTAGTGCGACTAACTTGTTCTCTGGAACAGTTCCACAAGATAGACTGGGTGGTATATATGGTATTGACATTAGTGGATCTTCTGCTAACACAATTAGATTACAGACTGGTACTAACAACCCAACCTCTAACCCAAATCCAAACAGTTTCGTTGAAGGTGCTATTTCTAACACAGTATTCAATAGTTCTAACGGATTAGGAACTGCATATCCTTCAGTTAACACAGGTATTGGAACTGGAACATCAACCAAGCACTTAGTTCTAACTTTAAGAAACGGTGCGTCTGGTTTCGACGCATCATTCGGTGGTGTAAGACAACTTGCATTTGCCAATGATGACAACATGTATCTTCGTGGTTCTGGTAACGGAGTTAGCACATGGAACTCATGGTCGAAGGTATGGACATCATTAAGTGATGGTGTTGATTCTGGAATGGATGCTGACAAACTAGACAACAGACAAGGTGTTTGGTATCAGAATGCATTAAACATTAACTACGGAACATTATCTGATAATAGACTTCCTAGTTTTATTAGCGAAACTAAGTTTAGAGATAAGGTTACAATCAAAGCGTTTGCTGGTGATCCTAAGTTTAGAATATATGTCTCAGGTTCAATATTAAATACAGCACCATTTATACCTGGCGATCCATTAAATCCATCTGTAAACCTTTACAATGCTAACGCACAGGGTGTTGGTAGTTTTGTTATTGACAACGTTATAACAAATGATGATGTCAATGATAACTTTAATGACTTTACAATCTTAATTGGTAGATTAACATCTGGTAACTTTGCTGGTGCTCTAACAGTTGGTACTGCATCTAACAGAGTAGAGTTTGACGACTTTACTATTGAAGATGGTAACACACTAGAAGTTTGTAATTTACATAGTGATGGTGGTGTTGGACAGTTACAGTTAGGTAGAAAAGATGGTAACGCAACCACACCTAGAATATTATTCAACTCATCTCAACTTGCTGCTAGTTACAACGCTAAGATAGAAGCATCAGGTGGTAACGCATCTGCAGGATCTGGTTCTCTTAACGTTGACGTTGTAAATTCTGACGGATTTACAATTAGAAACCAAGTTATTTGGAACGCTGGTAATATACAATTCTCAAGTTCTAACACACCACTATATGCTGTACAACGTGATGCATCTGGTAATTTCTCTGCTGGAACAATCACAGCAAACTTAGTTGGTTCTGCATCACTTAACGTATTGAAGACTGGTGATACAATGACTGGTTCATTGAACATCACTGGTGCTAGTTCAACACTTACAGTTGCTGGTACTACAAATCTCAATAGCACAGTTAACATTGCAAATGATCTTGCAGTAGATACTGACACATTATTTGTTGATGTATCTGCTGATGAGGTTGGTATTAATACTTCAAATCCATTGGCAACACTTGATGTTTTAGGTGATAGTGGTATCTATGTTCGTGCTTTAACTAATGCTGTTGGTGCTCAAATTAGGTTTAGTGATACAGCAGGAACTCCAAGTCAAATTGGAACATTTAGGTATAAGCATTCAGATGCATCTATTGCTGGTACTCCATGGAACGATGGATTTGAGATCTTTGGATCAGAAACACTTACTGGATTAAAAGTATATGGAGATATAGTTGCTGAAAGAAGACTTGGTGTTAACAATAACAGTCCAAGTTACACTCTTGATGTTGCTGGTAATGCAAGATTTACTACTGGTGCATATATAGATTCTGCTAATGATAACTCTGGTGCTCCAATATACTTCTTAGGTTCTTCATCACAAAGGAACTTTAGAATTGGTAACCAGATCGGTCACAGTAATGCGTTTGAGATAACACCATCTACAAACAATGGTGGTCAGAACTGGGATGGCACTCCTGCAATTTATGTAAGAGGTGACAGAAGAGTTGCTATCAATACATCAGCAATATCTGGTGTTGACTCTGAATCAAACACAACTAGAAGTTACTACTTAAATGTCCAAGGTGACATGAACATCAATGGTCAGTTGTTCCAGAATAACTCTGAATTCGTAACATCTAGATGGACAGAAGCATCTAACAATCTAGATATTTACAGACTATCCAAAGTTGGAGTCAATAAACAAGATCCTACATATGACTTACATGTTCTTGGTGGAGTTAACATTGAAGGTTCCACATTTAGTGGTGGACAGAACACATCTGTTCTTTATGCTAACGGTGTTAAACAGTGGATTGACTCTTATGGAATATTCAAGGCAAACTCAAATACAGTTGCTGAAAACGTAACCGTACCAGCGAACGTTAACTGTGTAAGTGCAGGACCTATCACTATTGCTAACGGTTATACAGTGACTATAAATAACAATGGTAACTGGGCTATTGTATAAAGGAATTAAAAGATGGCAGGTATTTTAAAAGTAGACCAGATCCAAAACACCGCTGGTGTTAATATAATGGATCTGCAAAACGATAATTTGAGAATATGGAACGGAAGTGGTTATTCTGAGATGTCAACTCCTGGTGCCTTAATTGGTATCAAGACATATACATCACAGAATGGTAACTGGGCAGACAGGTCACAATCTAGTGGATCTGGTACTTGGACAAAACCATCTGGTTGTGGTCATGTTTTAGTATATGTCACTGGTGGTGGTGGCGGTGCTCGTTGTAATGATAATAGCTACCGTGGTGGCGGTGGTGGTGGTGGAGCTACTACAATAAAATATATTGATGTTTCTAGTGTGAACAGCGTAAACTATACATACGGTGGCGGTGGGTCATACGTAAGAAATGGTGGTCGTGCAGGATCAGGAGGAACTAGTTCTTTTGGTTCTTATTGTACTGCTAGTGGTGGTTCTGGTGGTTACACAGATAATCCATATGAAGGTGGAAGAGGAGGAGATGCCTCTGGAGGAGATATAAATTTACCTGGAGGTCCTGGTAGTATGTCTCATGGAGATAACAACGAGAACGTAGGTGGTATGTCATTCTGGCATAAAGCTGGTTCTCATCACCACAATGAAAATAACGGTGCTGAAAACACTCACGGACAGTGGGGATCTGGTGGAGGTATGGGTTATTATTCACAAAACAGTTATGCATACGGTAACAGTAACGGTGGTGCTGGATGCGTTATAGTATGGGAGTATACCTAATGTATCAAGCACTCGTAAATAAGTACACAGGAACTGTACTTCAATTCATAAAAGGTGGATCAGACGTAAGGTTTGAAACTCATGAAGATTTCATGTGGGTAACTTTCATGAATGAAATAGATAATGGTTGTGCTGAAGCAGATTATAAATTTAATCTTGGATTAAATGAAATTCAAAAGATTGAACATGCTGCTCCACCATATGATCTTGCTCGCAGAATGGAATATCCTGATGTTGCAGACCAATTAGATATGCTATATCATGACATGGAATCTGGTAAAGTACCAGGTAAAGATTCTTCTAATTGGTATTCTGCTGTGAAGGATGTTAAAGAAAATAATCCAAAACCATAAATAAACTTATAGGAAAGTAGTATAACCATGTCTCAGTTAACAGTTGGAACAGTTTTAACAGGTAATGCGAGTTTAACGACCCAAGGTCTTAAGCTCCCGTCATTTACTACTGCAAACTTACCAACAAGTCCTAACGTAGGACAATTAGTTTTTAATACAACCGAAGGTAAAGCACAGATCTGGAATGGAACTGCGTGGGATGAGGTTGGTGGTGGTATACCAGAACCAGCAGATGTAACTAGAGGTTCTTATCTAGTATCTGATGGAAGTAATGGTGTTTTCTGGGCGTATCCTGGTCAGACGGTTGCATCTGCACCTTTAACAGGATTTAGATATAGAAGTTTGATAACACATGGTTATCTGGTGGCGGGGTATAAAGGATCTAATCCTTGGAGAACGGTTAATAAAACATGGCATGCAAATGATATTACTTTCTATTGTGGAGAACAATTAACTAGAGCACTTACTTACGCTGACTGTACATGGAGTGATTACTTCGGTTATGGTCATGGTTGCATTAACGCATTCACGGGATCTTCTAACTTTACAGACTCAATCAACCTACACACAGGTATGAGACGAATGTTTGGTACTACAGGATCAAACCCTGGCGGTGGTACTTATTCTCCAACCTCACCATATGGTTGGGAAGGAGATGATCCTAGAGGAGTTATGGGATACACCGTTGTTGGTGGTTGGAATATGCCAGTTAACCGAGATAGAAACTCAACTGCTACTGCACAGGTACAACAGTTTGGTTATAACTTAGGTGGAGGTAACTCTGCTGTAGGTAAACTTCACTACCCATCTGAGATCATGTATCAGGTAGGTAACTCACCATCTGGTAATGACCACACTGCATCTTGTGGTGATGAGAATAGATCTTGGGCATCTTTCAGTGGTAATAGATACTACGTTGACCATTCTAACGATAGTTGGGGTAACTGGTCTTCTAACATGGCTCCTGACGGAGTTTGTAAACCGCTTCCTTCTAAGTGGGGTCACTTCTATTGCGGAACTGGTAACAACGTTACATCACCTTGGACTAAATACAGTGGATCATCAGGAGCTGGTCTTAAGAACGGAACTAAGGTTCGTGCTTATGGTGAAGAAAATATGATGATGGGTCAAGACAAAGGATACATGATGGGACAATACGACGGGCAGCAGAACAACCATACTACTAAGTGGGATTACTCTACTGACGTTGAAACAAACATGCCAGCTGCTACTAGACCAAAAGGACATTATGGAACATCATCTGGTGGTTGCTGTTCAGCATCCGCTTCTGTTACTGCTAAACGAGCACAATAAAAAATGAGATACTTAATCGTCAACGAAAAAGAAATCAATCCAGAACAGTTTGTTAACATGACTGCTACTGGAGATACCAGACTGCACTACAGCGAAATGTTCTCGTTGATGCATTTCTCATGTGTAGAAGTTAGTGAAATGGTTTTCCAAACTATATCTAAAGAATGGGAACACAAATACTTAGAGGTCACAAAAGCACAAGCGTATAACGGATCAAACTTCTTCTCAGAAATTAGACCGTTTGGTAAAGTTGCTGCATCAGTTGATTCATCTGGTTATGCATGGACTCCTGCTAACCCAGTTTTAAAAGTTCCCATCGAACTTACAGATGCAATTAAAAAAGAAGTTATGGACTTCATGATATATTTTGCAAGAGAAATTATTGAAGATGAATTTAACACACGCCTTAAAAACCTTAAGAATACCACAGATCTAGAAGTAGCATCTTGGGAGATTCAAAAGCACGAAGCAAGAGAATGGTTAACTAACAAAGGACTAGGTGGTAGTAAAACTCCTTTCTTAGATTACCTATCTACTGAAAGACATATTGATAAAGATACTCTTGCTAATAAAATACTTACAAATGCAGAATCTTGGGAAGATAAACTTTCTACAATGTTAGTACAGTACCAAACATTAATAAAGAAATTTGAAAATTGCACTTCTGTATGGGATATAAATATATTATATGAAGATCACATTGGTATCATGTTGCCCCAAAAGCAAGCAATTGAGATGGGAAGAACAAAATCTGATACTGACTGGGATCGCAAACCAGAGTATGAGGTAGAACCCTATGTCTTTACATTCTGACGCTAATCTCTCAGATATTGTTTCCGACGTTAAAAATATAATAAGTTCAGACACAAACGAAGTTCACTTATCAAAGTCATTTGTAGACGAGTTCGCACTCACTAAAAAAGATTTTGATTGGTTGTCTGCATCCATGCGTTTTGATAGCGGGATGACTAGATATCAGTGTGAACATTTTGTTGCTGATACACAATTAACTCCATGGAGAAAAGTCCGTCAAGCAATGATGGAACTAGAAACCAGATACCATGCGTACATGGAGAACAGAAATAGTCTTAGGAAGGCAGAGATTCTTAGAAAAAGATTGGTACGGGATATAGAATTAATTCCTGACGAACTTGATAAAGAATTAATGCAGATAGATTATGAGAAAAACGATTATGATATTGGTATCTGGAAAAGAAAACTCAGACAGTCTGAGTTAGAACTCAAGTATTTTTTAGAAGTAATTGACAAATATGTTGACGATGAGCACCCTATAGAGTATTATTGTACTGAACACGAGCACGAAGAAAGACTATACTGGATTGCTCGTATGGGCAAGCAAGCAGCAATGGACATCGTTTCTTATGGAAGAATCGGTTCTGGTAACATGACTACAATCATGGACATGCCAGAGGAAGATCAAGTAGAAACACTTGGTGTTGCTGTTAAGTATTCTGGTATGATTGGTGGTGGTATTGACAAACTTAATAAAATGATTGCACCACAACTACAGAATCAGTTAGCACAAGAAGGTATAGCAATGCCTAAACTGTTAGAGCATAAATATACAGGACAGGGACAAATTCAACCAAAGAAAGACAATGGATAGATTTCCAGAAGCAACAACTAGACATCTTCAGTTGTTACCTATAATTCACCATGCAGTATGGCAGAGGTATAGTCTCCAAACAGAAGAAGATGGGAAAGTTGTTTATCCTAAAATTAACGAAGCAAAATTAAATGAATTAGCAGAATCTTATAAAGGTATGCTAGTAGAGAATCCAGTTGATGAACATTTATACATGGAGAAAGTGATAGTAGAATATGGCCTCATTCTCAATACCGCTTAATACAAAACTACCTGAGGATTTCGTAGTAAACCAATTTATTCCTTTTCTAAAAGAACATAAGGAATATATCTATGATATCTATTTTACATGTCGTATGCCACCCTTCACACAAGATGCGATGGGTGACGTAATTGATGGTGACATCAGAGAGACAACTTTAAATGCTTTGTTTGTGTCACAGGAGACTGGGATACCTTTGTCAGCAACATTCAATAATATCCAAGTAGATCCTACACAGGAGAACTTGGATATTTTTATTGAAAATTTTAGATTCTTATATGAGAACGGAGTTCGTATAGTTACTCTACCTCATACAACATGGATGTTGACTGGTCAAATACAGAAAGCATTTCCAGAGTTAAAAGTAAAGAATACTATTCTTAGAGAAGTTACTAGACCAAATGAAATAGTAAATCTTGCAAAGGCAGGATTCTATTATATTAATCTAGATAGAGACCTCATGCGTGATAGAGATTCTCTACTAAGAATTAAAAAAGCAAAGGAGTATTGTGCATCTATAGGTAAACCTGTTAAAGTATCATTACTTTCTAATGAGTGGTGTTGGGGTGGATGTCCAATCATGCCAGAACATTATCATTACAATATGGTGAGAGAAAAAGATGATCCACAATATTTTAATGATAGTATTAGTAGAGTGTCTTGTTCTACATGGGATGAGAAAGATCCTGCTGCATCATTAAAAGCAGCAACTATTCCTCCATGGAAAAAAGATTGGGAAGAGTTTATTGATCTTGGTATAGATGTATTTAAGATGCATGGAAGAGAAAATGCTATGCGTCTTATGGAAAGCATGACTATTATCAGTAGGTGGAAAAACAATGAAGAGATTTTACATCCACAGTTTAATGATTATATTGAAGACGTATCTCTAGAAGAAAGACCTATTGATATATGGCGTGAAAAAATTAAGACTTGTAAGTTTGATTGTTGGGATTGTAATTACTGTGATTCTGTTGTTCAGTCTAGAATGAAAAAGAACGACAGACATTTTGATGATGATATCAAATTAGTATTAGAATCTATTGATAAGGCAGCAAGAAAGGAGAGTAATTTTGTAGAAGAAGGATATAAGTATAAAGGTTTGTCATCAAATATAGTAAGACATTTTTTAAATAATTTGTTATCTAAACCAGATGCTATCTATATGGAACTTGGCGTTAATGCTGGTAGTACATTCTTTGCTGCTACTATGAATAGAGATGTAGAATCATTTGCTGTAGATAATTATTCTGAAAAAGAAATCTCACCATTCAGAGATGATGTAGAGGTAGAAGGATATGAAGACCCTAAGAAAATATTCTGGGCAGGACTACAAGAGAAACAATATTTTTGTGCTAAGACTATTCAAGATCTAACCCCTGCAAATGTACATAAACAACCTAATGTTATTTTCTATGATGCTGACCATGATCCACAAGCTCAGTTTGATAATCTTACATTTTTAATTCCATGTTTTGCTGACAAGTTTATTCTTGTTGTTGATGATGCAAACTTTATGGGAGTTGTGCAATCATGTGAATTTTGGATTAAAGAAAATAAACTCAATTTATTGTTTGAGAGAAAAATTCTAACTAAGGTTCCAGAAGATCCTAATGGTTGGTGGAATGGTTTACATATTATGGTTCTACAAAAATGAATTCATTCAAACATCAGTATATGATAGTACATCTTGATGATGATTTCTTTCCACAATTAGAAAAAGCAATAGAACCATATCAAGATTATGAATCAGGTAAGACAGATCAATGGGATGGTAACAAATATCAAGCACAAGATAATAAAGATAGAAGTTCAAAGTTATGCTGGATAGACAATGATGAAGTTTATGCAATGATGGATGGTCTTGTGTATTTTGCTAACAAACAATGTGGATGGGATTTAGATGTAGATTTTATAGAACCTTTACAACGTACAAAATATGATGTAGGTGATTTTTATGATTGGCATTGTGATGAGATGGGTTGGACAAAAGATAAGAGACCTGAGGGTAGGATACGTAAAATAAGTTTCACAGTTTTGTTGAATGATGATTTTGAAGGTGGTGAATTTGAAATACAGACAACTGAGAAAATTGTGGTACAATTAAAGAAGAGAGATGTAATAATATTTCATGCTGATACTCCACATAGAGTTAAACCAGTGACTAAAGGTGTTAGACATTCTCTCGTTGGGTGGACACAAGGACCTGCATATAAATGAGATTTATAAAAGAATATACATTGAGTGATCTTGGTATATGTGATCGTCTTATAGATCTATACAAAGACGCCGATAAAAAAGATCTAACTTACGCTGGTCGTGTAGGTGGTGGAAGTGTTGTGCCTGAGATAAAAAAGAGTAGAGATTTTTTTATTGAAGATGCTGGTGCACTAGGAGAACCTAGTGATTATAAATTCGATCTATATCAAGAAGAGTTAAATGGATTTATTGATAATTACTTGAACTCTTTGACTATTCACAATCAAGAATTTGTAATGCAAAGACTACCACAGATTCAATACTATAAACCAGGTGATGGTTTTTATACTTGGCATGTGGATGCATCAGGATCTGACGGGTGTGATAGAGCATTTGTATACATCACATATCTAAATGATGTTCCTAATGGAGGAACTGAATTCTTTTATCAGGAATATAATGTAGAAGCAAAGAAAGGAAAAACATTAATTTTTCCTGCTGGACTTACCCATAAGCATAGAGGTGTGATATCAGAGGAACATGAGAAGTATATTTGTACAGGATGGCTTTGGTGGGTATGAAAATTATAAAGAACTTTTTACCTAAACAATTACTTGATGCATGTGTAGACGACTTTAGATCTAAGTTGAATACTGATTGCTGGTCATCTAGTAACTTTGCATGGAAACCATTTTTAAGACAGGGTATTCATGGATCAACTATTGCTACTGATATTCCTAAAGTATTCAGCGATGAGATATCAACACATTTAAAACCACATGCTGAGTTTAAGGAGTTGACATGTAGATATAATGTGTGGCAACCTGGTGCTGGTATTGGAATACATTCTGACACTCATCATTTGTTTGGTGCAACATTATATTTAAATGAACATTGGCATCCAAATGCTGGTGGTTGGTTTGTATGGATGGATCATGCTGATCTAAATCTAGATGAAGATTCAAATCAACCTGATGTATACAGAGCAGTTTTACCAGAGCAAAATATGTTAGTATTGAATGACTGTAGTGAAAGTCATCTAGTAACTACTGTTGGACATGATGCACCTGAGCATAGATATACAATTCAAATATGGGGTGATTAATGAATAAACCTCACGTCATTTATAATGTATTATCTAAAGAAGAGATAATACCATTGTGGGATTACTTTGATCGTAAGTCTCCTTCTATGAGCACTCTTGCTACATGGACATTTAATAATGCATCTTATGGTAAAGGAGATCCAGTATCATGGCAACACCCATTAAGAACAGATTTAATATTTACTAAGTGTGCTACTACTATTAGATTAAAGATAATGAAATTTCTTAGGAGAGATATAAAACTCTGTAAGATACATGCTAATGGACAGACAGCAGGACAAAATACAATGTTTCATAAAGACTGGGAAGAACATGGTGTGTGGACATTTATATACTTTAATCAACCACATTGGGATCAGGAATGGGGTGGTGAATTTGTGTGTCAAACACCAGATGAAGAATATCATCACGTACCATACATACCCAATACAGGTGCATTACTTCCCTCAAACTGGTTGCATAAAGGACAACCACCTAACACATTGATAGGTAATGAGATCAGAACTACAATTGCTTTTTCATTTTGTGATCCTGATATTCACGATAATATAATTGCACAGAATACAAGAAAATGGTACTAGGAATTAGAGAATATCCAGTAGACATTGATGCAAATGAACTGGTAAAATTTATCGACACTTCTGTTGAGGAGAGTGCTCTTACTAAAAATATGGCTCACGTATCTAAACTTACTTTCACTGATGGTAAAGATGACTTCTTAGAGTATGATGAACCTATTATTAAAAAATTAAAATGGTCATTTCACGATGCTTGTTCTAGATATTGGGGTATGGATATATTTGATTTCCAAATAAATTCATGGGTGTATGTAGATTGGGATGATAATCCAATAGAACCATATATGCACTCACATAATCCAGAGAATCCTTTTACATTATCTGGTATAATGTATATAAAGTTAGGTGAGTCTGGAACTACTATGTTCCCTATGCCAAAAAGAGATCCATATTTTTTACCTAAAAAAATGTTAACTTGGTTTATCTTTCCATCTAACCTACCACACATACCTGGCAAAGGTATTCAAAATGAAAAACGATACAGTTTAAGTGCTGACTTATACGCATGATGTACAGTCAAGATAGTTTCTCTTTTCTATCAGAGAAAATGCCACAAAATTTATATCAAGAATTACTTTCTTACACACAGAGAAGAAGGAAGGAAGAGACTTGGAATTACAACAACAAACTTGCTGGTGCATTAGAACAACAATCTAGTTTATCTGATTGGAGTTCGCAGTTTGAAGAATATGTTGTTAGACTATCTACACAGTTATGGTCTCAGGTATATCAAACATGCCCGTGGGATTTTCAAGATACTAAAAATGTAACTCCTTTCATAAGACTAAGAAACCTATGGGTAAATTATCAGCAACAGTATGAATACAATCCTATACATACTCATTCTGGTATTGTAAGTTTTGTGATCTTTACAGATATACCATATGGTTCTGAAGAAAGAGAATCACATAATAGTAATGGTTCATTTCAATTAGAAGCAGATGTGCTTCCAGTAGATAACTCTTGGAACGGTGTGATACTTATGTTTCCATCTACAACTAAACATGCTGTATATCCTTTCAAATCTACACAGAAAGAAAGGGTTACAGTATCTGGCAATTTGATATGGAATGTGGAGGGTGTAGATGAAGAACATTATTAAAGACAATTGTATCAATCCTAACTATCAAAATCTTCTAGAGAGCACTATGAGATATGATACAGATTTTAGGTGGGTGTATCATGACAATCTTAGTGAAGATGGTGAGAGTCAGTTAGTAGGTTTCTCTCATATGTTTATATTGAATGGTAATTCTACAAGTAAATACTCTGGATTGTTTCTTCCATTAGTATTTGAAGCATGTCATAACACAGGCATATCAATATCAAAGGTCATACGTGGTAGATGTTTTTTACAAACGCCAGGTGTAAGAACAAAAGAGTATGATTCTATGCATGTTGACCTACCAGATCCACATTTGACATGCCTATATTATGCATCAAACAGTGATGGTGACACGTATTTTAGCGAAAGGATGTACGGAGAACCGCTTGCTGAATATGGTATAAATAGTAGAGTATCTCCTATAAAAGGTAGATGCGTTTTCTTTGATGGTCTACGATTTCATTCGAGTAGTAAACCAACAGAAAAACCTCGATTCGTAATAAACTTTAATTTCATACCCTGATAACCATGGATCCTGCACAACTGAAAACAAACTTTGAAGAGCAAATAGGTAAGACTGATGCTCAAATAACAGAGTTAGAAACAAATTTAGCAAAAGCAAAAGAATATAAACTTAAATTAGTAGGTGGTCTAGAAACTCTAGGATTACTAGAACAAAAAGAAGAAACACCTGACGCAGCACCCGCAAGCATCGAACCTTCCTAAATAGGAACGAAGGGATTATAGTATCTAATGGCAACGCCAGCATCTAAAACTGATCTGATTACATATTGTAAGAGGAATTTGGGAGAACCTGTGTTACAGGTTAACGTTGATGATGAACAAGTAAATAATGTTATAGACGACACGTTTCAGTTCTTCCAAGAGAATTGTTACAATGGTATGGAGCGTTGTTATCTTGTGCATGAGATAACTGCTGCTGATAAGACTCGTCTTGCAGCAACTGTTTCTACAACAAAAACAGATGG